>Ga0214544_1011529_pt1 | contig 12147 bp, 2 predicted proteins | sample CNSS3metaG_FD_160074 | JGI IMG/M metagenome (GOLD analysis project Ga0214544, IMG submission 160074) | Root nodule microbial communities from cowpea collected in UCLA plant growth center, Los Angeles, California, USA - CNSS3 | ecosystem: Host-associated > Plants > Roots > Nodule | place: USA...
TATAATTTTTTTTAAATATAAATATATATATATATATATATATATATATATATATATATATATATATATATATATATATATATATTATTTATGGATATGTTTATCGTGAGTAATCTACTTCTATGTAATCTACTATCATTACAGTTGAAACAACATACAACAAAAAAAAGGTAAGATAATGTATACTCATTTGTTCACATTACTTCATCAACTAATTAATATCAAAAGTATAAATTGTTATTGACAATTAATTATATTTTCAAATTAGATAAGAAAATTTTGAACCTATCATATCATATGACCTTTAATTCAAGGTCTTATAAAAATAAGATTGTAATTTTGATATTATGTTTGAATAGAACAAATAGAATTTTAACTTTTTTTATAAGTTAAAAAATTAGATGCTTCATCAACAACTAAAAAAATATTATATTATGATTACAAAATAATGATAACTACATAAATAATTTATTTTCATTTTTATATTTAAGAATTCTATAATATTTTATTTATGTAACAATAAAATATTTTTATTTTATTTCGGGATTCTTTAGTTGTCTTGTGCAATTTTGTAGTTTTGATATACTCGAAGTTCTTAAATATTTGATGTGAGATCTCCATCACAATGCAAAATTTAATTTTGTTGAGACGCAGATATGCATTGAGATGCGAGGAAGGTGAGTGCGACAGCAGCATTTTGTTGGTAAGAGAAAACGTTGTTACCTACGATTCTTCCAAATTATCATTGCCTCACACATCTTCGCAATCACTGTCACACAGGAATGGGATTCGCAGAAACACTCCAATGTCTTTCTTTTTCCTCTGTTACCCCTCTCTCTCTTTTATTCTTATTAACTTATACCATTATTAAGCTTTTGTTGTGGTAACTTACAATGTGGCGTGTTTGGTCGAGTTTGAAACGGAATAAAAGGAAAGTTTAGTTTTTCCACGTTCAACCATGAGAGAGTCAAAGACCTAAACCTTAGGAGGTGGTAATCTTGAATTCAAGAACCTTCAATTATGAATCACTTGTTCAATCAAGGTGTGCTTCCATTTTTTTTCCGCTCACAGAAACAAAATCATAACACAAATCTCTTCGATCAATGGTCAACCGTGTCGTGTAATCATAAAAAACAAAATGGATAAAAAAAAGTGTAGTTAAAAGACAACAAAAATTGAGTTTGAACACGAATGCATTTTGCGGATATTTTAATTATATTTCTTGTCATGTTTCAAGTAAGATTAATATAATTATTGTAAATTCTTTGAATAATATTTTTACCATGTTCTCTTCTTTTTCATTGGTCCTAATTTAATAATGTACAACCTAATAATATCATGTTGTTTAAGGCCTAACGGGTCTTTGACTTTTTTTCTTTTCCTTTGTTAGTTTCTTTTCTTTCTTCACTTTTTCTTTCTTTTCTTCTTTTGCAAAGTTTTCCTTCTCCATCATTTTTCTTCCTCTTTCAAAATTTAACTCCAATTCTCTTTTGAAGTCAAATTCCGACTTCAATGGTAGGTAAGTTCAAGATCACACTATGCAAATAATTTGTAACTTGAAGTAAATATAGCTTTATTCTATCTATTAATTAATTAATTAATTAATTTTTATGCTAATACCGGACATATTTAATGGTTTTGTTAATTGACAAAAATATTTCTCTTATGTTATTTAATATGCGATTACAATTTTTTATTGTTTAGTTAGATTCTTAGGAATTTTGTAGCTTCTTATGACAAATATTTAGGTCATAAGTGACTCTCACACAGAGAAATTACCTTACACTATAATTAATTTGTTTGTTTAAATATAAGAACAATCGTTGTTGACGTAATTGATTTGTTTTTATTGAATTTCAAGTTATTATTAGGTTTACATTGGAATAGGGGTTTAGCATGGACAAATTAAATATATTGGTTTTACCATGAATACCAGACTTTCTATGTATTACATTTTTTTTATAGTTGTTAGAATAAGTAAATTGGTTAGTTTAAGATATAAGGTTGATTTTGAAAGGTTATGCAAAATTGTTAATTATGCTTAATTTGTTCACGTGTAGGATTATAAATGAATTGATTTTCAAAAAAACTTGATCCACTCAACAGATTTTGAGGCGTTCAGCGGATTTTGTCTTAATAGTCAGTTTCACTATCAGATTAGTTGCTCAAGGAATAAACACATTGGAATATGCTCAATTAATTTATTCAAAGAAACAATTAAGATAAACTCTTAATTTAATCCACTCAATAGATTGAATTTTGTTTAACAAAAACGCTTTATTTTAACTTGTTATATATTTAATTCATTTGGATTATTTAAACCATGACTACTATTTATGAATATGTGTTTTATATTATTGTTTAATCTCAAGAAAGTGATGAAGAATTTATATTTAAAGATGATATGAATTAAGTTGAAATCATATACATAAGATAATATGTTGACTAAATTTATGATTGTAGGGATTAAATATCAAGTACAGAAATTTGTGATTACAAATATATGTTGATTTCAATCATGTCCATTAATGTATAAGTTGAAATTGAAAAAAAAAAAAAAAAAAAAGAGTCTCTTGTATACACAAAAGACATGCATATTTGAATAAATAATATATGTACCAGTAACTCAAGGACTAATTTAAAATATATTTTTACACATGAATAAATAATACATTTACTAGTAATGTAAATTTTTATATTAGAATAAAATATAATTTTTCATCTAAAATTTTGTCTATTCCCTTCAATTTAAATTTTTTTACATTAATCCTTGAGAGTATCTTACACCAAGTACTCCGTCCATATTTTGTTTTACATTAGTTTTGATTGAGTCTCAAATTTTCAGACATGACATCTCATAATTTGTGACATAAAACAAATAGATCAATATATTGACTTTATAACAATTATTTTAATAATCATATAAAAAATCAATAAATTTATAGTATAACTTATTTCAGTGGTAGTATATATCTACTACATTCTTTATATAATCAAAAGTAAACCCAATGTTTTTAGTATGGAACACGTAGCTGCTTGACATGACATATTACTTACGATGGGATAATTAACTAATCTGACTAATAATGATTTTATTGGTTGCACGGAGTGAACTTTATATTTATGCATTATAATGATGAACTGTTTAGTCAACCCTTCATAAGCAAGGAACCTATATGACTTTTTTTGGAACAAATAAGATTAGTTTTTATTATATTTTAGTGAATAATTTTCTTATAAATGTCGGAAATTACAATTCAAATTTCATGCTCAAGTGACAATTAATTTTATTTTTTCACAAAAAATAATTTAATCTTTTAATGGTTAATAAACCATTCAAACAATAAGTATAGGGACACCTTACATTATTTTGAAAACTCAAGATAATGGTACAAAATATAAAATATTTTTAAGTTAATCAAATAAATTATTTAAATTAACAATTCTAGATTTAATATATAAATAAAAATATGAAGACATTCTTAAAATTAATAGAAAAAAGAATTCCCTTCTAAATCTCTATCGTAGTTATTGGATACAAAAATCTATTAATCTCTATCTACCTACATTTATTTTTTATTTGCCATAACAAATTATTTATCTATATACGGAACAGAAACAAAATATAATTTGTAATAAAACGTGTTTTAAAATATTCTTCTAGGTACAATACGGCATCAAGCATATTTTAGTATTACTTAAAATAGTTAGCATCTCGCACAAAACTTTAAGGCCTGTATACAGTATAAATCTGGTAAAACTTAAAATCTATTTTTAAGATAAACTTGAAATAAGTACTTTAGATTTAGTTTTATAATTATCTACCTAAAATAAATAAACTAATTGTCGAAGAACCGATCCCTAAAAGTTGAGATAATTTTCATTTTAGACTATTAAAGTCGAAAACAAAAGATAATATAATATTCTCAAAAATTAAAAAAAATATAGCTTTTAACTCCAAGCATTAAATTAAAAGATAAAAAAAAACATTTTTTTAAAACTCTTAGTTTAATTTTAGAGTTTATAAACTTTAATAGTATTTTATTAAATTTAAAGAATTAGAATTAACTTTGTAGTTTAAGAAATTTTAAAATAATAATTTATAATTGTGTAAATGTAAAATTTAAATTATATAAATTTCAAATACAGAAGGATAATTATGAATACATACATTTATTTTAACAATACGCTTTCTTCTAAGATTAAAAAAATAATTTATTAAAATTTTATAACAAAAAGTCCTACTTAAATCTATAATTTTAGAGGAATCTTACAAAATCTATGTAAGTTCTCTAATGGAGGGATCTTGCAAAATAAGAGTCTTAAACTTATAACTCACTCTAACCAGGCATGCCAAATGTTTGTACCAAAACAAAGTGAACAAATGAATTCCCTTAATGCATAAGAAGACAGTGTGTTGTTGCAAAGGAGAACTCCACTCCAAAACAGAAAAATGTAGAAACAAAAAGTAGCGCAAAAATCGGAACATGTTTGGGCAATATTATGAAACCAAATGACTTGGAGACTGAGTAGGTGGCTTCCACCAACCACATAACACTAGCAGCCAAAACTAGTGTTCGCAATATACTCTAACACACTTCTCACACATCTTTCATTATTGGCTAAAAAATTTTGAGGTAGAAGTGGTGGTTGGTGCATGCAAGATAACAAACAAACAAAAACAAAAAACAGAACCTAACTAAAACAAAGGCTTTGTAAGATGTTTCTTGAAGTAAATTCCAGATGTTAGAAAAATCCAACTATAAAATTTTCTCCTTGCAAGATCAACCCATCATAAATTAAGCCTTAGAGATCCTCAAAACGCCACCCAACTCTACATCTAAACACATAATCCACGATCCCAACAGAAAACAAAGATACCATACTGCAAGTCTCATCAAGGACAAAAGTATCAACAAAACGCCACAGGTACCTTAGAATATATCTGTTTCTATGTATGTATATATGTAAATATATCTCCGAGCACCAGCAACCCCAGAAACATGCAAAAGGACGATTCAGTGGATGGAGGATCGGGGAGCGCGAGGACGGACAGGTGTCTTTGACGGACTTACCCTGCTCAACATACCATGTTTCAAGCAACATTAACGAAGGTTGTAGTAGGTTTAAGGATAGGTCAGTTGAAATGAAAGGAAGATATGTTAGTCTAACCTTATAGGCAGTGAACCCAAAATAACACCACTACAGCTCAGTGCAGCAATTGCACTCTCAGCCTGCAAGAATGAGGCAAATAAAAGCAAATATTAGCCAAAACATTTGGAGACAAGATACTTTCCTCTACAACAACATATAAATATTGGGAGTAGAACATTTTATCACAGATACAAGAATTTTACTGGGACCACACCATCATGTTACAAAAAGAGACAAATTGAAACTGACAAAGATGAAACAAAATTCCAAACACTACAAAGGCAACCGAGTGTAGCATCTTATCGTCGTCTGAGAACTCTTCTGCATTAACAAAATAATCAGCAAAAAGAACAAAACAACATTTAACTTGCAATAGATGTTGAAATAAGGATGGAAAATGGATAAAAAGATAAATACATCAAAAACAACATATCCAAAAAAGATTAAGCAAACACGTCTATGCTATTAACAAAGTCTATGCTATTAACAAAGTTAAACAGCAGAAAGTTTGAGTATGGGCACATCAAAATTGAAGACAAGGTTTAATTGAATTTATCATCATATCTAAAATGTATCAATTTTAGATTATTTAATTTAAACAAGACAAACTCAATAGCATGACTGAGCCACCAGAATGTGATCTATGAAAATCAACAAGCCCAGGTAACATTGCCTAGCTCAATAGGCTAGAAACTAATACTAATGAACTTTGTCAGGTCTCCATATTATAGTAATCCTAACACTGGCTAGAAACTAATGAACTTTGTCAGGGGTCTCCATATTATAGTAATCCTAACACTCATGTATGGATAGAGGTGAATATCATTCTCTTATTCACGGATGAAAGAAAGCAGCGCAGCCTTCCTCTAATAATATAATGGGAGCCAAAACAAGGCCTACTAGTATGAGATTCAACCAACCATCTCTAGTTATATGAAAAAAAAAACCACTATTGCAACCTTTTTTTCACCACACTACATGTTTCAAAAACGATTTCATGGATTCCTAATTCAGTTTTCTTCCTTTCAAAAATTATAAAAAAGGAAAATAAAAGAGTGTTATGCTAAAAAGGCATGCAACATGTTTTCTTTATACAAAAGCCAATTGATTTAGGTGTTATATGAATTGCATCTATGATTATTGTTGTAATTTAATATTTAGTTTGTCTTAAAAAAATAAATTCAATTTGTCTTCTGACTTTTCTCCCTCCTTTTCTGTGGTATCACAGTGTAGCTTGAATTCAAACCAAAATTGTCAACATTAAGATCCTAACTAGAATCAGAAGGGAGAGAACAACACCTAAAATGTGATTACAATATAGATCATAAGGTCCTACCTATTATGCACATTTATAATAAAAAATATATATAAATATAAGATAACAGATAAGAAAAATAATCTTAAAAATCATTAGTTCGTTACTAAGATTTAATTAAATTTCAATAAAAAATACATAAGTCAGTTGAAACCTACAAGTGAAGTTAAAATTATAGCTCCAATATAAATGAAATTTTTATTTATCATTAGTCAAACATTACAAAGTAACAAAAGTTTACGATTCAAGAGAAAGGGACATGTTTTCTACAACTCCTACAGTTAACTATTAGCCACAGCCAGTATAATGTTGTTTGGCACAGTCAGCAAGCAATCAGAAACTAGTTAAAAGGGGAGATATCATTTGGAAAAATGTAGAAAAAAAACTAGTATGGACCACACCCAGCAGTCCACAACCAATTTTGACTTCAAAGGAGATAATTGGTAAACTGCAACTGTGATACAAACAAATTCCAACCACCACATTCCATCAGCCATCATCAACAAGAACAAATCAACCACAGACCAATCATAGAACACATACTGAGAGATGACATCAAACAAGGAATTGTGTTCAGATGGATATAGTTTTCTCTTCTCTCCAAATTGGTTTTGGCCCACCACCAAAATGGCAGCTCACTACAACATTAAATGTGTGTGATTTTATGTCAATGAAAAACCAAAATATATCATTATCTAATTTAACGTAGAAGCAGTTTTATATAGCTTCTGAGATCTGCATCATTTATGTGCACATATAGGTAGCAGATGCAAATCAAGCACTCAATAAGATTGGCAATTTCAGCGCTTCTACGATCTTATTTTTAGTTTCTCATTTTACACTATAAATAGTAATGTTTTACTATATTATCCAGCATTAAAAAAAATGTTTGGGTGATTCTAAAGATCTAGCTTACTGACACTACTAAAAAAAATTAGAAGGATCATCACGACTCCTTTTACACACATTTCTGTTGATTCTTTTCTTCAAAAAGACTGTTTTGGAGCTATTTCAGCAGGCAGTGTGCAGCTACTATAACTATGAAAATATGAATCACAATTATTGACAGAAGTTTACCCACAGGCAGTAATAATGGATTCCCTTTTTGGGGAGGGGGTGGGAATAGAAGAGTAGCACTCCAATAGACAATACATAAAATAGCCGTAAACCAGAGTTCACTCAAAAGAAAACAATACATTTGAAAAGTTAGAAAGTAATTACCAGTGCAAACTCAACAAATGCAATTCGAGTTGAATGATGGTAATCCCCAAGAAGCCTCAAGCGTTGAACCTACATGAATAAATGAAAATATTTTACAAGATACTCATTAACCAACAACAAACGGTATTCAATCTAAACGAATACACCAAAATAATGGAAAATTTCTCATATGGCACTTAAAGTTAGCCATCAAAAAATACTATAATCCTAGTTCCGTTAAAAGCTACAAACCTCTCCACAAATAGATTCAAAGAAGTGTTTGACATCTGCTTGAGTAAGCTGCAGAAACAATAATTTTTTTTAAGAATAGTGAGATTCAAATGCAGCATAAGACATGAGAGAAGACGAAGTAGTTCCTTCAAGCAAGATTCTACAAATGTGTCAAATCCTAAAAGTACCTTCTTGTCGATATTTGTGCAATAAATTGTTCTTGAGCACATTTCCCTTTCATCTTCAGACTGAGAAATACAGCACCATCAGGAAGGTTAATAGCAATGCTAATTCACTATGGCCAAACATCTTCAAATATGTGTAATAGGCATCATGAACAGAAAAATATTACCCTAGGCAAAAATGTTGGATTCACAGGTGCAATGGCAGTTTTTGAAGGCAGCACTCTCAGCGGGTAATATCCAAGCATGGTACCAGACAGGCTCAAGGCAGCCCTTGCTCCATCTATGCACACAACAACGTTATACAGTGAAATATCAATAACAATCACAGCTTACAAGCAACATACATTTGGAAAAAATGTTACCTTCATCTGTAAACTCAATAAAGGCAAATCGAAGAATAGAATTAGGATCTCCACATACGCGGCAATCAACAACCTATAACCAGCAACAAGGTATCAATTTAGTAATACGATCTCCCATAATTAGGAAGAAAAAGGCGTGTCCTAAATAAATTGTAACCATGCTACCTGGCCACAGTTGAGAAAGAGAGCAGCCAGCTGCTCTTCAGTAACCTAGACACCAACAGAAACACAATCATTTGTGTGTATTCCAACAGAGAAAATAATCAATTGCACGAATACAGGCAGCAAACATCGCAAGCTAGTTGAAACAAGAGAATCCACAAGGCAGCTAGACAACAATCATTAGCATGAATGCACGTGGCAAACATTGCAAGCAATCCACAACACCGGCTCAAATGAATACATGTTGCAAACATTGCAAGCTAGCTGAAATAGGAGAATCCACAAAACAGCCAAACAATAGTGATTGGCACTAACATGAATACTCGTTACAAACTAGCTGAAACAAAAGAATACACAAAAAACCCTAAACAATAATGATTGGCACTAACAAACGTGGCAAACATTGTAAGCTAACTGAAACAAGACAATCAACAATAGAGATAAAATTTATACCAGTTGATCAATGTCAGACACATAAACGGTCCTCCGAATCATCTCTTCTCTTTTCTCCATATCCATTTTATGATTCACTCTTCGCTTCCCAGGATTATAGCCATTCTTCCTCTGTAACACATGTTATAGTATTAAGAAAAAAGGTAAAACATTCATGCTAGGGAGAGAACATAATCTAATTGAAATCAAAAACAATTTACTCATACCCTTCTATTGTTAATTTGTCCATTAGCACTGCCAAAGTTATTAGGCAGCATAAAATTGTTAGTGTAACCAAACCCAGTATTAGGTCCAGCTAAAAAGCCATGAGTATTGGTTAGTGATGGGGGCACAAATTCCTCGGCCATGGGGTTCAGCTTTGATAAAAGCTCTTCCAAATCCCTCATGTCACGCTTGAAACTGTCACCCCCATTCTCCCCACTCATAACCCCATTCATCCCATACCCATCGTTGTTCACCCCATTTCCGTGCATCTGAGTATTGTAGCTGTAATTTCCATTAGGAACTGTCATAGAGCTGGGAACTCTCTCTGGATGCTGTTGATGGGTAAACACACCGTTGGTCAGATTCTGATCGCTTCGAGTTTTCGATTTCTCGACCTCACTCGAATCCGCAGACACTACACCGCTGTCCAAACTCTGACTCGAAGAACCGATTTTGGCCCCAACATTCTCAGCAACCGCCATAATCACTTGCGTAGAGATGAAAAGTCGCTGTCTTTTTCTCCGCTTTAAGGTTTTTTCGTGAATCTGTATCAACCAGTAAAACCTTACAAAAAGGAAAAGACCCAGAACGAGAAAACCTTATTCAGAACGAAAACAAACCTGGGTTTTTGTCTAAAAATTCTTCATTGACATAAGATCAAACTGATCCTGGAGATTGAGACACAACAACAACCACAACCAAAAAAACAACCTTAAAACCCCAGAAAAGAAACAGAGAGAAATTGGTGATAGAGGTTTATCTTACTGACGATTAATGTTATAGAGAGATGTGAGAGGGTAATATTCTTCGGATCGTCCGTTTTCACTGCACTGACTTTTTAGACCCTTGCAGCAGAGAAGAACGTCCCAACTTGATGTCTTGATGGTGATGATGAATGCATCAAAGAAAAAATTGAACAGCGTGACTCAATTTTTTTGTTTGTTTTTTTTTTTTTTCATTAATTTTCCACAACTGCCCATTCAGTCACACATGTCGCCACGCGTCTGATGCATCCGCCAGGATACTCATAAACCAAAGCCACGGATTTGATATTCAAAACATCAATTAATGAGACACTTATCTTTCATGCCAGATGATGTTAATGCCATTAAACATAATTAGAGGGATTAATAAGAAGAGCCGTGGCTACTAATGTAATATTAATGTAAAAGATAGAATAATCTTTTTATTCTTTTTAATGCAAAGGGTATTGGTTTTCTAAGTTTGATTTTGACGTTTTCTCGATATAATGATAGTGATATCAACACTTAAGAAAATCAAAATGAAAGTTTTGTTAAACAACAAAAGTAAAAAACTTATAATCTGCTTATTGTGAAAAGATTTTTTTTATAAATATTTTCATAGTTTTAGGATATTTTAGGTGAGTTTGTTCGTTGAATTAGTTACAAGTAAGAGAAATAAGAAAAATATTGAAATTAGTTCTTTTTATAAATTAAAATTAGTTTTTGAGCAAATTTTTTTAAAAAAAAAGTCTATACTTTTATTAATAAACAACAAAATTAGTTTTTAATAAGTGTATAAATTAGTTTCTAGCTTATTAAAAGCAAGTAGATACAATGTTATACTTCAAAATATTTGATTGAGGAATATTTTAAAAAATTACACGATATAGTTATTTTAATTTTAAGAAAAACTTGAAAAACAAAATATTGGCAAATGATAACATCTTGAATCATTCATGATGACTATAATTGGTATTCATGTTATATAATTTAAATAAATGGAGAAACACAGTATTTTCTTCAATACAAAGTGAGACATTTTATTTATAATACAAAAAAAAAATATTTTTAATATAATAATTTTAATTGTCTTAATTTTTTTTAACTTTCATTAATATTTAATATAATTGAATATATATTACTATATATGTTTATTATAAAAAATGAATATAAACATGAAATTAATACTTAAAATTATTAAAAAAATTAAATTTACAAAAGACAAAAATAAAGCTTGAAAAACTAAAAATAAAGTTAACTAAAATCTTGATTTGGATGACAATAATTAAAAAATGGGTAAAAAATGATTAAATTTAAAGAAAATAAAATTGATAAAATAGTTATTTTAATTTAAAAAAGTTTTATTTAAAAAAAAATTAAAAAAAAAATATGTGAAAAGAAAATCCTTTTATGTAGGTATAAAAATGACGTTTAACTGAGTTAATATAATTACTATTATTTTTTTCTCTAAATAAATTGTTATTTTTTTATAATGTATCGATATGCAATGTATTGTATTTGGTTTTATATTTTTAGTGAAAATATAATGACCATTTTATTTTAGTAATTGAAAAGAAACTGATTTTGTAAACTAGTTTTATTTCTAAATCAATTTTGATAGTTATAGACGTCTAAAAACTACTCCTCGCTGTAACAAGTAAATTTTGCATCAATTCATTTTTCAGGATTCTTGCATGCTTCGTGAGTGTAAGCTACACAACTTTATTTTCACATCTTTCAATGTCTAAAAGAAAGGTTGACTAAAAAACTGCACGCATAAAATGAAATAAAATATCTCAGTCATCAATATTAAAGATGCACATTTTACCAACAAATGAGAGGTAGAAGGTTTATGTGTCAACAATGAAATTTAAACTTTGTAAATGAGCCAATCTTATGTTTTGATTATGGGTAGAAAAATAAAAATATATGAAAAATTAAATGAATATATAGATAGAAAAAATATATATTTCAAGCCAGCTTGATAACTTATTTATAAGGATTTTAGAATAAAAATGTATAAACATAAAATAAAATTAACTTATAAATAAATTATATATAAGACACTTTTTACAAATTAAGTTAATTATAGCATTGACAAAATTTATTTCTTTTTTTTTTGCATAAAAGAGTTTAGA
>Ga0214544_1011530_pt1 | contig 12146 bp, 5 predicted proteins | sample CNSS3metaG_FD_160074 | JGI IMG/M metagenome (GOLD analysis project Ga0214544, IMG submission 160074) | Root nodule microbial communities from cowpea collected in UCLA plant growth center, Los Angeles, California, USA - CNSS3 | ecosystem: Host-associated > Plants > Roots > Nodule | place: USA...
ATAAAAGCCCTTTTACATTCGACGCTTTTTGATTTTTACGTCTGAGTTAGATCAGACGTAATATCAAGAGCCGTAAATTTACATCTTTGCAGATATCATACGTGGTTTTACGTTTGACGCGAGCACACAGACGTAAATTTACGTGTGTTGGGATCTGAGTAGACGTAAAATCACGAAGAAAAATGGTGCTTTGGGAGGTCCCACAACTGCTGCGGTTTGAAGGAGACTCATCGTGTGTCTCCATAGCAATTGGAGACCATGATGTCCTTTACCGTCGCACGTCGCCGTAGACCACCTTCGTTGCATAACTAATAGAAGCCATACCCTACCAAATTAAAACACTTAAAATGCAGTATATGAAAGTGAATCAAGTCGTCTCCCAACGACCAATATTTTCATTCAAAGCTTCAATTTCCAGATGAACACAACAATAACACGGGGATAGGGGTTTGGCAGATTTACGGATGCAATGTACAATTGAAAACTTAAATGCAGACGTGTAAAATCAAAGTAGAAACAGCGTTGATTCTTTGCTTCAAATGAAAATCCACCAATCATTGATTACAACTCAAAATTGCTATATTAACTCTAATGAGACCCGAATTAATTACTAAGCGCAAATGAACTCGAACTCAAGTGCAATTAAGCAAAGCACACATCCATGAATCTGCTACAGTTCACTAAGCATGAACGCACAATGATTCCCCCCTGCAAATTAAGCAAAAACAGAATGGTTTCTTCATTTAAACCCAAACACAAATTCAGAATTGAGAGATTAACATAACTCCACCGAACAAAACACTAATCTCAAGGTTTCAATCCATTATCTGCAAAGAATCAACACATAAACTTAGTTCCTCATGGAATTCGAATTAGGCTTCTCAACAGAATTTGCAATTCAACCGTTCAAATGACTTCAAATTGATATTGAAAGCTTAAAATGGTGCAGCAAACGAAAATGAGCAAGGGATAATAGAAGAACAACGAAAAAAGCCACCAAAAACGAAAATGCTTCAATATAAATGTTACCCAAAGTGTAGAAAACGTGAATACAAGCAATAACTGTTGTCCAAGACTCATAAAATGTCAAAAACAAGTGGAAAACGTGAAAAAATAGCTTGTGCCACCATGGGTCACCTTCCAAAGCTTAAAAACAACAAAAATGGAGGTTTGAGAGAGTGGAGAGAGAAGGAACAGCTGGTGCATGGAAAAGAAACCTAAAAACGCGTGGTCACTTCACCCCTGAAACTCATATTTACAAAATTGCCACTCTGTCACTTAGAATTACAAAAATGTTACTCCTGAGCCTCTAATGTTTACCCATTCACTCTACTGACGTGGAAATGACATGGAAATGATGTGGCGACTCTCTTCAACTGAATATTGATGTCCAAGCTCAAAATTTGTTTCACCCAAATACCTAAAAATAATTAAAAACAAAAATTAGGCCAAATAATATGAAATTAGTCCAAATTCGGAACAGTGGCCCAATAAAGCCCAACAGATGAAAATCACTCTAAATATGAACAATTAAGCACTGAACAACTGTCTAATGGGTAGACAAAGGCTAGTGGAATGGAAGAAAATAATGACTCATCAATAACGTTGCCATAAACCATCGTCGAACATCGTGTTGCACACTACTGCTACAAAAGGGAGGGTTTCAAGCTTTCGAGAAACGTAAATGGAGGCAAACAAACATCGTGGAACACCGCCGTTGCACAACGTTGCCGCAGACTGCCATCGAATACCGTCATCGCACACCGCTGCTACAAAAGGGAGGGTTTCAAGCTTTTGAGAAATGCAAATGGAGGCAAACAAACCTAGAGACAAACGAAAACGGAAGCAAACACAAAATGAATCAAAAAGCAAACGCAAAATGGTAAGTTTGATACCTTTGGTTGTTTTCGCGAATAGAGAAATGGAGGCAAACAAACTTAAAGCCTTTTTATGCAGAGTTGGAAGCACTAGAGAAGACTGGCTGAAATTAAAACTTAAGGTTCACGTCGTCGCGATGTTGTGGAAAAGAAGGTTAGGTATTTAAGTTTCAACTTTTACGTCTGACTGGAACTAATCAGATGTAAATTTATGTCTGATTGACACTAATCAGATGTAAATTTACGTTTGATAGGAGAAATCAGACGTAAATTTATGTTTGACGGAATTAATCAGACGTAAATTTACGTTTGACTAGTTCCAGCCAGACGTAAAAAACCAGATTTATGTCTGACCCTAAGGCGTCAAACGTAAGCAATTGAAAATTTAATTACAAGTTTGCCACCAATCATTTTTTATGTTTGATTCTTGGTCAGACGTAAAATCACAGACGTAATGTCTTTTTGTGTTAGTGGTTAAATATGTTTTTGGTCCCTCAAGTTTCAGTGAATTTTGAAATTAGTCCATCTCTGAAAGTTTATACCAATTTAGTCCTTCATCTTTAGAAATGTGTAGATTTAGGTCTTCTTACCAAATTTTGTTAAGTTTATTTAACATTTTAAACATATTTTATGATAATATTTGAGTTAACATTGAAACGAAAATGTGTCAAACGGTGTAAACAATTCAAATACTATCATGAAATGTGCATAAAAAATCATATAAACTTAACAAATTTTGGTTAAAATGACTAAATTCACGCATTTTTAAAGCTGAAGGACTAATTCCAAATTTCACTTGAGGGACTAAAAACATATTTAACCCTTATTTTAAATACACATACTATGTCAGTTTTAGTGAATTTTCTTCTTCGTTCTTCGTTCTCGCACATTCGTTCTTCTCCTCTTGTGCATTCATTCTCCTTCTTCGCAACACCTTTTTTGCACTATTTTCTCTCTGAACTACTTGCACCGTTGTCGCACCCTTATCGTTGTTGTGTTGATTGTGTGCTTACAACTCCTCACCGTGCATTGTTGCTTTTCTCTTACTATGTTCTTGTTGAGCTCTAGCTCGAGCCCTGGCGGCCCTTGTCGCTCTAGTGGACGCTCTCGCTCTCGTTGTGGTGGTCGATGTTGTTCATGCAAACATTATGGCTGTTGTCTTTTTGTTAACTCCCTCACAACTTTCTCGCTCTTGCTCTGTGTTCTCCATTTAGGTGTTCTTGGTTCATGCGCATTCTGACACTATTTACAACATGAAGGCCAAGATCCAAGACAATGAAGGAATTCCCCCATATCAATGTCTCATCTTCACGGAAAAATAGTTGGAGGATGGACAAACCTTAGACATAAGTGGCACTTTTTATGGCAGTTATGACCACAACTGACATAAAATGTGAACTTTTTATGTTGGTTCTTGAACCAATATAGAAAGTGAAAACTTTTTATACCAACAATATTTATGCTGGTTATAGAACTGACATAAAAAATCTTTTTTAACCGGCATGAAAAGTCTTCGTTGCACTAATGATCCCAAAATCACATATCATACAATAACATGTACTTAACATTTACATTATATTTATACATTATAATTCACTTAAAACAATAATCCATTCAAACATATTATTCAATAATTTATACATTTGAATATATATATATATATATATATATATATTAAATATGTTTTTAGTTCCAGTCTAAGTAAATTTTGGAATTAGTCCCTCTTCAAAATTTTTGACCAATTTAGTCTTCCATCTTTAGAAACATGTGAATTTAGTCTTTTTAATCAAATTTTTTTAAGTTTATATGACGTTTCAAGCACATTTCATGATAATATTTGAATTGTTTATCATATTTGACACATTTTCCTTTAATGTTAAATCAAATTTTATCATAAAATACGTTTGAAACGTCAAATAATTTTAACAAAATTTGATTAAAAGAACTAAATCCATGTATTTCTAAAGTTTGAAGACTAAATTAGGTCAAAGTTTTACAGTGTGACTAATTTCAATTTTCATCAAAAGTTAAAAGACAAAAAATATATATATATATATATATATATATATATATATATATATATATATATATATATATATATATATATATATATATATATATAACATGTATATTTAGATAAACCAAGAAAAACTCACTAGATTAGAGACATCAGTACATGAGCAAAATTAATCCTGTTCGGCGAAGGTATCAGATGATTTGCTTATCAAAGTGAATCAAATTTGAAAATTAAAATTAATATTTTAAGATTTTAAATTTGAAAACATTTTCTAACTATACACTATGAATGTGATGTTGAGTTAAACAATAAAGAGGAAAAAACTTTATTTTTTTTAAAGAAGAGTAATAAAAACATATGGTATATATAAACATATCGTAATTTACTGTACATGTAAAAGAAGTATTCATAGATATTAAGGATAAAGAAACTAAATCATTTTAAATAATAAAAATAAAAATGTAATGAATTTAAACAACTAAAAGTTGTTAAACTTTTAAAAATAATATTCTGAAATGAGAAACTTATCTGATCTTTGTATTATCCATGACTATTAATAATTAAGATTATTTATAACTACTAAAAGTGAAGATATTTTTATTATACAAACTTTATTTTTATAATTATGTAATTTTTATTTATTTTTTAAATTATATATTTATTTATTTTTATTTAATGGAAACACATTCATTTATCTGTTCATATTTTCTTGTGATAATAACAAATAAAAATATTATTATAATAATTTTTAAAATATAAAAAAATGTGTTAATAAAAATAATTTATTTTGTAAATGGTTTTTCTTTGAGAACTAATTAAATTTTAAAAAATAGTTACAAAATTTAAAGAATAAATAATAAAGATTTCTCTGTAAGAGTCATATTTATTATATAAAATAAGTAAAAACAAATACTTGTAAGCTTTTAATCATTTTGATTCTCTTAAGTGGTATAGAAACATATATAGTAAATTGAGTATTTATAAAGTATTCATAAATTCATTTATTCCATTTTAAACATAAATTCCTCTCTTAACTGTGATTAAGTGAGCAATCTACTAAAAAATAATCGAACAATTTTTTTATTAGACATTAATAATTTTTTATTAAATATGATTTAGGTTCTAAAATTGCACATAAAATTGTAATTTGTTTCTATTAAATTTTTTTACATATTTTAATTTTTAAACTTTAAAAATAAAAATACAGTCTTTTTAATTTAATTAAATCAAATATTTTATTATGTGTCAAACACGTTTTATATGAAAAAACATGTAAAAAAGATTAATAATTGAGTTAAGAAACTTATATTTATTCATTTCTTAAATTTTTAGATTAAAATATATTAAAATTTTAAATATGAACGAATTCTAAATATTTAGTCCTTAATTTTTAAAGGAGAATTATAAATATTTTGCTAGAAAGAAATTATGAAAATTAGATAGAATAATTTGTTTTTTTCTCCATTTCTCTTTTTCTTTCTTCTTTTTATTTATTTTTTTCTCTATATTTCATCTAGATCATACTTTGCTCTAAACCAATCAAAATTTTCGAACTAAGTAAGTTTCTCCTTTACTCTAAAGATTTATTGTTCTCATATTTTTCTTATGATTTTGTCACCAATATTGGTGGAATCAATGTAAAAAAATATCATTTTAACTTTACTAAGCTCATACTAAAATTTGGTTATATCCGAATATTTTCTCTAGATTTCTAAATTTTGAATATTTCTTCTTGTTTAAGTTAGAACTCTTTTTAGGATGAGAAATATTTAAGTAAAGTCATCTGTTACGTTTTTTATAGAACTCTAGGATATATGATCTAGATGTCAATCTAGGGTGGTCACACTAATTGATTTTGCGTACAACTAGTGTATTGTTTGAATACAATTAAGTTTGAGATTAAATTATTTGATTTAAATGAATGAATTCAAAATGAAAGATTTGTTGTATGTTGAGTAGTGAAAAATTATAATATTTCAATTGAGTCAAATTAGTACAAGTTGTTAACTTTGAAACAAAATATTTTATGTTAAGCATAACAAATGAACAAAAATCTCATTTTGAATCAATTGAACCTCTATCATATTCTACATGTTGTTTTAATTATGCAAGCAAAAATCATGGTGAGAGAAATTCAATTAATTGTAAAACGGAAGTTTTGGTTGTTGGACAAGTAAATTCTCACCAACAAGTTGTTTCTATATGTGATTGGACAAATATTTTGATTGTTAGATGAGTCAAGTGTTGATTAAGTGAGAAAGTATTTTCTAGAAAAAAAAAACTTTTAAATGTTTCTAAAAGTTAAATTTTGGTTATTATTGTAACACTCCGTTTATTTAATAAAGCTAAATAAATGATATGTCACGCTGAATAATATAAGAAGCGAGAATAAAAGAGTATGATGTCACTCATACAAATACCCCAAAACTTAAAGGATGAATAAAAGTGGCACACCATAGTGCCAGGTACCAAGTAAAGCAAGAGAGTGATAAAGACTTAAACAAATCCACAAGGAAAAACAATACACGGGCCTTAGCCCTAAATGAAGAGCCCAAAGGCAGAAGTCAATCCAAAGGCTAAGCAGCAGAATCATCACCTCCCTGTTGACCACGGGTGTTCCTCGCATCTGCTCACATCAACAAGTTGATGATCATCGCAAAAGAGAGTGCCACACATCAGAACACACAACAATAAAAGTAGGGTAAGCTAGAGCACAAAATAATTTCATCATACAATCTGATACACTTTCACAGTCAACAATACACAAAACACCCAAGCATGTTATGACTCTCAAACCAATACACTAAGACTCGACTTGACTCATCTGGATACATACAATCTGGTCGGATTCAGCGGATGCTTGCACTTGTGGTGGATACCTCTACTCACCCCCGAGCTATGTGTTATAAGTGTTACAATGAATCAATTTCCCTCACACACAAGGTTAACCCTTAATGAGTTTCAGGCCTCCTGCTACTCTCACCACAGGAGTCAGTCCGCTCTAAGTGAGACTAATTGACTCCTTAGAGTGTCAGGATGCAACCTTACCTTGAATCCTTACCAGACTATATAGATGTGGCACCACCATGGACACTCACTAACAGGGGCCATGGAATTATGTCCCGACCACTGAAGCACGACCCTGAAATCTCACCTAGAGATTTCAAGGAATTACGCACTGACACAGACCAATCATATCCAAACAATCAATAAAGCTTTTATCATGCATGTACAAAATTATGTCGACCTTTATTACCGGTCCTTCTCATGTTTCAGATCAAGCCTATACCAACTCATCATACTCTATCCATGAATACCAAATCTCAACTCATCTCATTATCATGCCACTTTCATAACCAACCATCTCATGATTTTAACATGTCAAATTCATTCAAGTTCATCATTCACAACCCATACACCCTTCTAAGCATGCATATTCATTTCCCTTCAGGCCATTATATAATAATTCACTCATATACGAGCCAAACATCCAAGAATAGAAATAAAACACCACACCAGAACGCACACTCACCCAGCTCTTCGCTCAAGCTGAAGGGTCTTGCTCAAGCGAGAGGGTCTCTCGCTCAGGCAAGCTCCCTTCGCTTAGGCGAGAGCTCGACACACAGAAACAACAACCTCCACGCATTCTCGCATAGGCGAGCCTCTCCTCGCCTGAGCGAGATGCTCGCTCGCTCAAAAACTGAGCTGGTCGCCTGAGCGACCCCTCGCGTGAAAAGGGTCTGGGCGAGTCCCTGCCTATCTCGCCTAAGCGAGACTGGCTCGCTTGGTGAGATTATCAGGTTTCGCCACTGCTTTCCTGCAACAGCCATACATACCAGTCCAGACCAACATGCTCAAACGTTCCAAGCTTTCATAACATCGCACCAACCACATAATCTTAAAATAACAGCTGAACAACAGGAAAAAAACGAAATACATGAGTAAGCCATAGCTTCCCTACCTGGAAATGGCTAGCACAAGATCTTGACTCTGAACAGCGGGACGCGGCAACTCAAGGGACGACTTAAGGAGCTAGAAAAATAAGAAACAGCGGGGATATAAGTTACCCAGAGTAACAGTAGCATGAATACAAGCACAAAAAGAGGGAGCACTTACGTAGAGAAGAAAAAGGACGGGTTCGAACTTGTGTGCTCACGATGGTACGAAACCCTAGCAGAGATAGAAAGACGGTTGCGGCTCTTAGGAGAAGGAACAATTTTCTGAAAGTGAGAAGGAGTGTTAGGGTTAGGACAAACTCAGGGGGTTTTATCCTTTGGGTCAACCCTTAGGTCCACTAGTTAAAAGACAACCCTTAAAACTTTAGGGCAGGAAACTGGCCTTACAATTATCCACTATATTATTATATTTGATCAATATATTGTATTTGATTATTATTTTAGTGTAGTGAAAACTTTATTGTAATTAATAAATAATTAAATTATGATTTGTTTAAAGGAGTTATATGGTTGGATAATATTTACTAAGAATGATACAATTTGTATAAATTTGAAGTCCCACATATGAAAATATGTGTGAACCTTTGTTTGAGTTGTGTATTAGGTATTAATACCTATATTGGACAAATATTCCATTGTTTCATTGATGATCTAAGTTACATAGACTAATATTTCAGGTGATGAAAAGTTAAGGAGGGTTAGTGCACATTATGATATGTGTTAATGTGCAACTTAAGTTGTAATAAAGTTGCTATTATTCATTCTCTTATGTTTGCTTGTAAATCTAAGTTTTGTGCATTGGATCAGATGTTAGTTTATGGTAGGACATACTTAATACGAGTCTTCTAAGAGACATCAACTAATATTTCGTTTGTTGAATATCCTTGATATATAAATACATGTGTGGTCTATATAACTGTTGTGCATCGAACCTTTGAATGAATTTTAATTGATGTGATTTGTCAATTAAAATTTCTCCTTTTGTATGTATTTTCTTTATGTTGAATATTTGTTTCTATAGCTTATACCCTTACGTGTGATTTGTTTTGTGAACCGGAATGAATGCATTATGTACATGAACTCATATAGGTAAAGGGTAAAACAAATATCTAGTAGAGAATATTTTTTATTTATTTTAATTTTCTTTATATATATATATATATTATGTATGTCGTAAAAAGAAAAGAAAAATATAAAATATATGGAAGGACTAAACCAAATCCATTCAAAAATAAACCACGCTCACGAGAAACAAATCAACCCAATCTAAATTTTGGGAGATTAAACCTATTTCGAGCAAAATCTAAACTAATAACAAGAGACAAAACATTAAACTAAGTAAAAATACTACCTATTTATAATCCCAAAATTAGTTTAACTATATGTATTTTCTCCTCTATAAATGTATATGAAACTTTAAAAATTCATCTCTATGTATATTTTAGTGCACTTCAACCATCTAACCCTCACACTCCAAGGAATAAGCGGTCTATTAGAAAAAGCCTAAATGAGCATCATAGAATCAAATTCAAGCCACAACCTTAAAAACACAAGGATGTTAACATACTCAATAGTCAAGGATGTATGTATACAAAAAAAAATGTTTAATTATTTTTTTAGTCTCAGTTTTTGTTCAAAAATGTTAAATTGGTTCTCCAATTTTATGAAGTTTTAATTTGGTCTCAATTTTAAAAAAAATGATACAATTTAATCTTTTTTGTTAAATTTCTTAAAATGAATAAATGATTTTTCATAAAGATTGAAGTTGTTAATAATGATAATTTGTTTTATTGATATAATTAACATAATCATAGTGTCAATTTTGATAAAAAAAATCATTGATTCATTTTAAGAAATTCAACGAAAAGGACCAAATTGTTTCAATCTTTTACAAATCAAGACCAAATTAAAACTTAAAAAGACTAGAGGACCAATTTAAAATTTTTAGACAAAAATAGAGATAAAAAAAGGTAATTAAACAAAAAAAAAGAAGTATCTAACCACAAAGTAGGCAAAGAAACCTTTAACAATGTACTCCCCACGACTAACTTGAAATATACCACACCACAAGCCGCATGTTCTGGACATGAACTTCTTCAACCAATTATCCACATCTTTCAAAAGAGCCATAAGACGCTTCTAAATTAGCTGAGAATTCCATAAATAACAAAATTGATTAATTAAATTCTTCCCACCTGAGAATTTTTATTACCTTTCCAAAAAATAAAATTTGTATGATTTCCATTCTTTATACAAGTTGACTAATGTTATATATGTGAGGCCCAATTATATATGTGGCGTATGCTTCACGACAGCTTAAGGTACATAAGCGTAATTACCCCACTCATGATCTTGAGTTGGCAGCGATAGTGTTTGCCTTGAAGATCTGGAGGCACTATCTGTATGGTGCTCAGTTTCGGGTGTTCAGCGACCACAAAAGTTTAAAGTACTTGTTTGATCAGAAGGAGCTGAATATGAGGCAAAGGAGGTGGATGGAATTCCTGAAGGACTACGACTTCGAGCTTCTATATCATCCGGGGAAGGCAAATGTAGTGGCAGATGCCTTGAGTAGGAAGACGGTACACACAGCACATCTCATGATAAAAGAGGCAGAGCTACTAGAGAAGTTCAGAGACATGAGGCTACAGGTGGAGTTGGGGTCCGAGTCCATTAGGTGTAGTACCCTTACTATATCTAGTGACTTCTTGGGCTCGATCAGAGAGAGGCAGTTGTTGGATGCTCATCTGAACAGAGTTAGAGAACAGCTGGGATCCGAGGAGGCCAGAGACTTTGCTGTGAGTGATGATGGCATACTGAGGTTTCGAGGCAAAGTATGTATACCGGACGATGCTGAGGTGAGAAGGTGGATCCTTGAGGAAGGACACAAGAGTCGTCTTAGCTTGCATCCTGGCATGACTAAGATGTACCAGGACCTCAAGGAAACTTTCTGGTGGCAGGGGATGAAGAAGGATGTGGCTCAGTTTGTGTCCGCCTGTCTGACATGTCAGAAGGCGAAGGTGGAGCATCAGAGACCCGGTGGCGTTCTACAGTCGTTGGAGGTACCGGTGTGGAAATGGGACAGCATCTCCATGGACTTCGTGACTCATCTTCCGCGGACTTTTAGAGGACATGACACCATCTGGGTGATAGTGGATCGGTTGACCAAGAGTGCACACTTCTTGGCGATGAACTTGAGGATGTCCATGGCCAAGTTGGCTCAGCTGTACGTCAAAGAGATTGTGAGGTTGCATGGAGTACCTTCGAGCATAGTTTCCGATAGGGACTCGCGATTCACGTCCCGGTTTTGGCAGACGCTACAGAGTGCTATGGGTAGCAAACTCACCATGAGCTCAGCTTATCACCCTCAGACCGATGGCCAGTCTGAGAGGATGATCCAGTCACTAGAGGATTTGTTGAGGACTTGCATTTTGGACCACCTGGGAGCTTGGGACGAGGTATTGCCTTTGATAGAGTTCACCTACAACAACAGCTTTCATGCGAGCATTGGCATGACGCCATACGAGGCTCTTTATGGCAGGAGGTGTAGGACTCCTCTCTGTTGGTATCAGGATGGAGAGGCAGTGTTGGTTGGACCGGAGTTGTTAGCACAGACCACCGAGAAGGTGAGAATGGTGAGAGATAGGATGTTGGCTTCGTAGAGTAGGCAGAAGGCTTATGCGGATCGCAGGAGGAGGCCTTTGGAGTTTGCAGCAGGAGATCATGTATTCTTGAGGGTGACCCGAACCACGGGCGTGGGAAGGGCTCTCCGCTCGAGGAAGCTTTCACCCAAGTTCCTTGGCCCGTATCAGATCACGAGGAGGATTGGACCAGTGGCTTATGAGATAGCTTTACCCCCGCAGTTGGCGAACCTTCATCCAGTGTTTCATGTGTCACAACTGAGGAAGTATGTATTCGATCCGGCTCACGTGTTGGAAGCGGAGGATATACAGGTCAGGGAAGATCTCACAGTGGAAGTACCACCCATCGCTCTTGAGGATAGCAAGGTTGAGGAACGTCGTGGAAAGACCGTCAGTCTTGTCAAGGTCATCTGGGATCGAAGGACAGGTGACTCGACTTGGGAGTTAGAGGAGGACATGAGAAAATCACATCCACATCTGTTTACCTGGTGAGTCTTTATTTTCGAGGCCGAAAATTTTCTTGTTGGGGAAAATGTGAGGCCCAATTATTTGTTTTTGTTTCAGCCCTAATGTCAGTGGGCCGCCCTTGTAGTTGGGCCTAAGGCCGGCCCAACATAAATGCCCTTAGGTCTGCCCTAAACCTAGGGTACCCTACATT
>Ga0214544_1011540_pt1 | contig 12133 bp, 7 predicted proteins | sample CNSS3metaG_FD_160074 | JGI IMG/M metagenome (GOLD analysis project Ga0214544, IMG submission 160074) | Root nodule microbial communities from cowpea collected in UCLA plant growth center, Los Angeles, California, USA - CNSS3 | ecosystem: Host-associated > Plants > Roots > Nodule | place: USA...
ACTAAAGTTGATTCAACTAAGTCAACTTAGGGAATCAAAAATAACAAACACAAATGAAAAGGATGAAGGATTAGTGAACTTCCTTTCTAAACATGCTTAGTCTTCTTAAGCATGTGTCTCCATCCTTGGTTGGGGTCAATCCTTCATCATAAGTTTTATAAGGTTTTTTGTCGTATTTAGAGATTCAGTGCTTAGTTGTGATTGTAGTGCTTAACTATATTGCTTGGATGTGATGTTGATTATTATTCACAAAGTTTTATTTTGCTAGAGTTCTTTTATATATTGTTCTTGCAGAGAACAAATAAGATAAGTTAGGCACAAGCGTCACCTTACCATGTAGTCCGCTATCTCCTCAGTTGGCCTCTTCCCGGTCGATACATGTTAGCTTGGACCCAGGAGGGGTGACCTGCAGAAGAGTCTCTGAAGCTCAAGTAAGTCAAAGTTCTCCGAAAGTCAAAATAGTGATTAATGAATGCGTACCTTTAAATGATGGGGTCCACGTGTATTTATAGAGCATTAATGACGTTTGACCATTTCATGGGCTGGGCCTTGACTTGGGCTCTAGGTGGGGCTTGTGAGTGGGCCAGGGCCCAAACCCAGGCCCTTAAGGTTTATTGGACGTGGACGTCTCCATTATGTTGAGTTCATTAGAGTGGTCGGCTTAGGTTCTAAACTTAGCGGATATGCTGGAGTGGTCGGTCTAGGCCGACTATTTGTCTTGATGGCTTACGTTGGTGTAGGTTAGGCTAAGCCGGCCTAGGCTGGATACTTGGCTGCCTTGATATGCACATTGTTTACTTGTTTGGTCTAGTTTGGCTAGGTGTGGTACATATATCATTGTTGTGGTTAGCTTACCCCTATTTGTGTATTTGTAGATGATTCTAGCGAGGAGTAGACTGACAAGAGAAAGGGGTGAACTTGGGATTTATGTTCATTTTTATTAATTTTTAAATTACGCACTAAAGATGGTGTAATTTATTTTCAATGTCGTTGTTATTGAAAATTTTTTGACAATGGATGTTTGAATTACATTTTTAATAGATTAAATTATAAATTTTTCTTAAGTTCATTTTATCGACAATCGTTCCGCTAAAAATACTCATTTTATATGTTTCCGTGACAAAAAAAATTGGGATGTTACATTTAGACTATTCACTAGGTCTTTACAATTTTAATTGTGTGTTTTTATCTAAATAAAATATATGCATTATTATTTTTTATATTTATATTTGTAATTTATAATTTAATTAAAAATAATATTAAAACATAATATAAATATAGGAAAGATAAGAAACTATTAAAAGAAACATAACTCGACTGTAAATAGTAAAAACATGTGTAATTATATTTTCGCAGGATGGATAATTTATATACACTATCGTTGCATAGGTGTTTAAGACAATTATAGGATTTAAAATATATAATTTTAAAATATAATTAATATAAAACAGAGTTATAAAATGTATATATAAATTACAATATCATTATATATTGTTATATATGACCAAAATTTTATAAATTAAAAAAAAGTAGTGCAAAATAAAGCTTCAACATTAATTAATGATATCTTTAGCCCACATTATAATATCTTTAAGGAATATTACTTAATTAAATAAATAAATGTAGAAAATAAAATTTAATCGTCGCAATATTATTATTCCCAAACGCGGAAAAATTTAAAATGTTAAACAACGCGTCAAAAATTACGAAATAGTAGTAATAAAAGTATTACAATTTCCAAAATCCAACAAAAACCATGAAAACATAATAAAGTCCCAAGCTCTAATCCCAAGCTAGCCCTCACTCCGTCATCTGTGCATCCACAACATCACCTGTATCATCATTTGCTCCCGTGTAACGAATCACACGATCATCGCCAATCACAAACAAAAAGGGTGAGCTTATAAAATTAGAAACAACATATAAAATAACAGAATATAAGCAAGACACCCATCTTATTCATCCTAATTAGTTCTTGGCCAAGACCTTAATCCCCAAAGCTTTTTAGCCTTCATCACACACAAGTAGTCAACCTTGGACTCAAGATTTATGATGCTCACACGAACTTGTCCGCTCGTGGTCTTGCCTCTACGAACCTCCCCGCTCGTAGTCTTGCTCTACAAACCTCCCCGCTCGTAGTCCTGCTCTACGGACCTGCCCGCCCGTAGTCCAACACATGTGATCCACCGGCTACGTACCTCCCCGCACACATCATCTATCAAGTGTGAGCACGGAACATACGAACCTACCTCGCTCGTATCCCCACACGAGAGTAACTGGATATGAACCTCCCTGCTCATATCATCACATGTTCACCACCATCCATGAACCTATCCGCTCATGGCACATCATCCCCTGATCCAAGTATAACATCACCGCTTAAAAACAACGCACACAAGTCACAACTACAACGTTACTGCCTGGCGCAGCCTAAGCCCCGCCAGGCTAAACCTGCACAGACCGCCTGGCAGGACATCTTTGCTGCCAGACGCCAGATCAGGTCAGAGCCTTTGTTTGAAGGTCTTCCGCCTAGCAAACCACACCTTGCCGCCAGGCGCCACGCAATATAGGGACTTCCTTGGCAGTTCTATCGCCTGGCGCACCTACCCGTGTCGCTAGACGCTATATCAGTAGCGAATCCTGCTGGTTTTAGCACCCAACACAACTTGGTTTACTTACTAAAGCCATCCCAGCATCCAGACCTACGCTCATCAAATCATACACACTATCTTGGCAATCTACATCCCTCATATGGTTCAAGTGTCTATTATTCACAATTATCAAGTCCCTTACCTAATGCCTATGCTTTTACCAATTACTTCAACATTTCATATTACTTCCAATCAAACTTATGGGATAGACCTCCAACCCAATACCTTACAATTAAACAGTTTATTACTCGTGCTTCCCAATGATACTAACACTTTCCTAGCAATTACCTCTCCAATTAATTGGCACAATTCTTCTGAATTCCTTAACCAATTTAATACCTCTTCCATCCTTCAACCATCATCAATTATCTTATCAAGACCTTAAATCATATCACTCACTATTTGAATATAGGTATTCTCTCCTTCCACCATTTCCTCATATCAGATTACTAATTCTCACTAGAGGTCATTACTTATTGGACTTCCATACATCCTAAATACACCCTTACCACCATTGTGCAACCTACATTTCACTGCACCCCCTGTTCCTCTATTATTATCATCTCTCCAAGCCCGATCAGTTCACAACTCAATTCGCCATAAGTTTATCTTCAAGCTGATTAACCAATTTCCCAAAAAAAAACACTGTTACGCCTCTATGGCCTGACGGCTAAGGAGATGTCACCAGGCGGCATATCAAATTATGGGTAAAAACCCAGGCCCCCTAAACCTGCGATCCCCCTTTCCTACAATTCCTCCAATTTAGCTAATTCCAACACACTAATATCTCAACTCACTTCATTCCCAATTACGAAATCAACCCCAACATCATACCAATTCATCGAAATCATCGAGGATATATTATCAGTAATGAGACATCCTTCACCTCACGTAGGTGATTCTCAATCAAAAATAGATATAATTACCACTCAAATCACAATCCCCCAAGTAACAACAACAATGCATAATTTAACATTCACATAGACATAACATTCACAGTAGAATCATCATGATACCATAAAATTCCTGAACACAACAAAACAGACCCAATTCACATCACGTCGCCTGGCGGGCACACCTCATCGCTAGGCAGTTCATGACAAAACCCAAAATTTTAGGTAGAAATCGATGTGCCGCCTGGCGGTAGGGGATGAGCCGCCAAGCGATTTCTGGGAAAAACCTAGAGACCTACGAGAAACAGCATAAAAAAATGGCAGGCACTCATGCAATTTCATTCGTACATAACACAGTTCATCACATGTAAATAAAGATCAACGTAACAACTTCCCTTACCTGGATTTCCTTGCTCAATTCAGATTTGGTACGCGTCCTTAGCCAGAAGTCTCTTAGTCTTTGCTTCCACCCCAACAATGGCTTCCACACTCAAACCTCTCTACAACCCAGCATGATTTCTAGGATAAAGTCTCTGCTCAATGATTCACACACACTGCAACACTTCCCTCTGCACTAATTCTCTCTCTCTCTCTCTCTAACTTATTACCACTCTAATTACCCTTTACTCCACCCAAAATGAAAATTACCATAAAAGATGCTTAATGGCTATTCAATGAGTATTAACCTAGGTTTTTCCCAGCCCATTAGGCTGCCCTTCTTAGCAGCTAGGGTTACTCTGCTCCTTTCAATTCCATGCCAAAAATAAAATTAGGCAAAAATAAAGTTTAGTTTCGTTCCTAACAAGGTTTAAACACACAACCCTTCAATTGCAAATCCAATACATAACCAATTCAACCAATCCTTATTTCGTGATACTTCTTATAATTTTAGGATTACATTATCACGACTCACACTCAATCATATTGGTAAAATAATACACATAATAAAATATCACACAATTGGCATACCTTTTTGGTCCCAATTTTCGTCAAGTTTTTTTAAATAAGTCTTAATTTTGGTTTTGTGTTCAAATAGGTCCCAATTTTCGTCAATTTTGTTCAATTGGGTCGTTTTTTGCTAACACCGTTTAAATCATTGACGGTCATGAACAGTGACTGCCACGTGTCACTTCGTGGTTTTTTTTAAAAAAATTTTTTAAATTTTTTTAAATGTACACCTGTCAACCCAATAGCGTGGCACGTGTCACTTCGTGGTTTTTTTGAATTTTTTTAAATTATTTTTTTAAATATCCACGTGTCAACCCAATAGCGTGCCACGTGCTAAAGTGAATGTTCTATATTCAATTTGATCCCTATATTTGTTATTTTTGTTCAATTAGGTCCCAATTTTTGTTAACATTAACCAATTTGGTCCCTCTCCAAATTAAAGCCAACTTTAATTTTTATATTAAAATTCACATTTCTTATTAAATATTTTTATATAATATATTAAAATTCACATCATTATAACTTTGATATAAAAATTAGATTTGGTCACATCTTCGATAGGGACCAAATTGGTTAATCTTAACAAAAATTGGGACCTAATTGAACAAAAATAACAAATATAAGGACCAAATTGAATATAGAACATTGACTTTGACACGTGGACATTTAAAAAAAATTCAAAAAACAAATTCAAAAAAAATTAAAAAAATATTCAAAAAAACCACAAAGTGACACGTGGCATGCTACTGGGTTGACACTTGCACATTTAAATTTTTTTAAAAAAAATTTAAAAAAATAAAAATAAAAATAAAAAAATTCAAAAAAACCACGAAGTGACACGTGGCAGTCAATGTTCATGGCCGTTAATGATTGAAACGGTGTTAGCAAAAAAGGACCCAATTGAACAAAATTGACAAAAATTGGGACCTATTTGATCACAAAACCAAAATTAGGACTTATTTAATAAAGCTTGACAAAAATTGGGACCAAAAATGTATTTTAACCTATGAAAAATTTAATAATGGTTATGGTTTTACTCGCGTAGTTTTCAAAATATATTTTTTTAAAATAATATTACATTATAATGAAAGTTATTAAACCATCATAGTTTGGAAAAAAATGTTTTTTTCTTTATTATCTTAGTAAAGTTATAATGACAGAATTTTGAAACCATCATGATTTTTATTCAAATTACCGATGATTATCTTGTCTATCAACGTTTTTCGCAAACTTTTAATAATGAACGTTAGAACCACGGGTTAAGAACCGTGATAATATGTCTATTTTAACTGTCGACAAAAATCATAATTACATTGAAAAAAATCTGAAGACTATAAAACATTAATGACTATAAAATCTGATGACTATAATAATAACAATGGACGTGGAGGAGTAGTGATAACTTATAATAACAATGAAATAATTTTAATATATGATTATATTAATTTGTTGTCATTCTCCTGAATTTAATTACAATATTAGAATAATGAGTTCACTATTTTAGGTAAAAAGAATATTGCTCTTCGATGCTGAGTCAATATATAATACCCCCACCAGAGTTTTCGTTTGTTAGTCTGATGTCTGTCAATAGAGCATCTTTATAGACACCAAAAAATCTAACAAACTAATCATTTGCGTCAGCTGCATAAATTATTCCTGAGAGCTTCAATGCTATCTAGTCATAACTACCTATTTTAGACTAACCAAAAATCACATTCATACTCAAATATGACATTGAATTATCCTTTTCACTTTTTTAGTCATTACATTGGAAGAAAAAGAAGCATTTTTTTATGATGTTAACCAAGTCTATTTTCATCTAATTACACAATAATTTACATGTTACAAATATATCATATCTTTAGTGGCAAACTTAACTGTTATTTGGCATTTCCTGGGTTGTTATATATGGGACATTTTGGGTAAACAGCAGAATCTGGGGTGTTGTATTGTGGCCCTGCACACATTCGGTTCAACCAAGGTATAATTATATTTAAAAGTAATTTGCAAATTAAAACAGAAGCAAAGGTTGTTTCAGATTTGGATTCATTCGGTGAACTGGACCCATAAATTAGATTCAACCCCCTTTTTACCTGGGGTACTGATGAGAAAAAGGACAACAAACAAAATGGGTCTCCCAAATCTTATCCATCCAAAATGGTTACGGTTTGGTTTTTGGCACCACACAGGTTATACTTATCTGGATTCAGTAGTCAAACAAAGTAACATGCAACAATAGTCTTCGTCAAGCACAAGTAACGTAAGGATAAGGTACAAAGTAAACAATTCCTTCGGACAATGATAAAAAAACATGGTATATATGGTATACATTTATGAACTGTACAATTGAAGAAGACATGCATATAGTGAATGAAGTTAGTTTACATCTCGTGATTTACCTAAATCAACAACTGTGCCCCTTCAATTTTATCTTTAATGCCAGCAAGGATCCACAATAAAATTTGAAGACATATATTATTCAATTACATTATCAAGTAAAAAAAGATATGTAATTGAATTGACTGTGGATCGAACTTAGGTCAACAATTTACAAAAGAGGGAATTGTTTCCTACAGCCATACAGGAAGAAAACTTAGTAACCCTTTCCGTTAGAGCTTTTATACCTACATTATTATATTTGTTCAAATTCACCAGGTATAAAACAAGAGGCAAATGACAATTTTGTAAATAATATGAGATCTTTTATGCCAATTATACTTTCAACCGGTATAAAAAATAATGCGATGACATTTTTGCAATATTAAAAAAGACTTTTTATACCAGTTATAATTAGAATTGGTATAAATTTTGTAAATATATATATAGGTGTTAATTTAGCCCTTAGCCCATGGGCCAGTCCTGACCCACTCTTCATAAAGCCCCCTTTTAGGGGGCCCCAAATGACGGGGCCAAAAAAAGCCCTGGGCCAAATGATCGAGACCGACCCAACGACCATGACGGGCCCGACGACCTGAACGGGCCTAACGACTCGGACGAACCCGACGACTCGGATAGGCCCAACGACCTAAACGGGCCTAACGACCCGAACGAGCCCGACGACCAGGACGGGCCAGACAGGTCTGACGACTAGGACAGGCCGGACGACCTGGACTGGCTCGACGACCCTGGCGGGCCTAACAACCCAGATGGGTCCGACGACCCGAAGAGGCCCAACGACCTAAACGAGCCTAACAACCCGAACGAGCCCGACGACCAGGACGGGTCAGACGACCCAGAAAAGCCTGACGGGTCTAACGACCCGGACGAGCCTGACAAGCCGGATAGGCCCGATGACCCCGATGACTTGAACGGATCTAACGACCTGGACGAGCCCAACGTCGGACCCGTCCAGGTCGTTGAAACTGTTCGGGGTATTTGGGACCGTCTCGGTTGTTGGGCTCGTCTGATGAAGGATTATCATGTTCCTTTTTAAGATTATTGAATATGGTGTGAGTTGATTAAGAAAGCTAAGTGAAATCCCCACTGGACATTAAGATAGCAAGCTATCTAGATGTGAAGGTTCCTTTCACAAAGCTCAAGAGAAGAAGATGATGGATTGATTCAAAACAAAAAGGAAATGGAAAGCACATAAACCATAGAAAACCAAGAACAATTAAAGGAACAAGAAAACATAAAATGTAAAGTAAAGGAATGGTAAAAATTTGAGAAGCACGCCACTACAAGGCTAGGCTAGAAGCCATGGCAACCTTGAAGATGAGTGGATGTGTGCCGCCACTTGCTATGCAAGATAAGGCTTAAAAGTATTCACTCCCAAGGGAGGAAAGTCTCACAAATGGTTGAGACACAAGAGTGTTTTTACTTCAAAATGTTCAACCCTTTTACATGTCTAGGAGCACCCCTTATATAGAAGAGTTTAGGGGCCTCTAAGCAAATAAAAGATACCTAAGGATGTCTCTACAAAAACCTAACCCTAGCTTCTAGGAACTAGGTCAAATAAGGTTACAAAAAAAGAGAGACAAAAAAGCTAACTATGGTGTGTGCAAGGCTAATTTCGTTTTAGCACAAAAGGAGACAAAGAATAGGTCTCATATGTCTCCAAAATGTGGCCAAAGTGTGCTAAAAAACAAAGGAGACCAAAGGTACATAGGTACACTTGTTTTATGCCTTTTACTTTATGCTTTATGCCTTTGCTTTACTCTCTCCTCCACATCATTTATGCTCCCCAATCACCATGTGCCACCTAGCATTGCTTTCTTACTCCTAATTAACCTACAAAGCAAATAAACATAGATTAGCATGTTGGCTTAAGTCAAGTCAACTATAGTCAACAAGTCAAACCTAGTCAAATGTGAACAAGTCAACTGAAGTTGATTCAACTAAGTCAACTTAGGGAATCAAAAATAACAAAAATAAATGAAAGGGATGAAGGATTAGTGAACTTCCTTTCTAAACATGCTTAGTCTTCTTAAGCATGTGCCTCCATCCTTGGTTGGGGTCAATCCTTCATCATCGTCCGTGTTGTCGGGCCCTTCTATGTCGTAGGACCCATCCGAGTCGTCAGGCCTGTTAGGTTCGTCGGACCCATCAGGGTCGTCGGGCCTGTCCGATCGTCAGGACAGTTCGTGTTGTTGGGCCCTTCCATGTCGTCCGGCCCATCCGGGTCGTCCGGCCTGTATGGGTCGTCTGGCACGTCAAGGTCGTTGGGCTAGTCTGGGTTGTCTAGCACGTCAAGATCGTTGGGCTAGTCTGGGTCGTCAATCTAGTCCGGGTCATCGGGCACGTTTGGGTCGTTAGACCTGTCTCGGTCGTCGGGCCCGTTCGGGTCGTAGGCCCCTTCCTGGTTGTCGGGCCCGTTAGGGTCCCTAGGCCCATCAGGGTTGCCGGGCCTGTTCGGGTCGTCGGGCTTGTCTGGGTCATCGGGCCCGTCTTTATCGTAGGGCTCGTCTGGGTCGTCGGACCCGTCCGGTCTTATGGCCATCCGTGTCGTCTGTAAGACCCGTAGAATTTAATTAATTAAATAAATAATTAATTAATAAATACGGGAGGAGAAATAATTATAACATTAATTATGGTTGGTATGACATAGAAAAGTGCTAGCTCATGTGGTTGAGAGCACTTTGATTGTGCGAGACGACTTGGGTTCGAGTCCTATGTATGCTAACTTTTGAAGTTATGATTTTATTATTTAAATCTATGAAAACATGTTCTTGTATATTATGATAATTAAATTGTGATTCCTAGCAAGAAAATATGAATTGGTTAAATGGTTTGATATAGACTTGGTGATTACATGGTTGTGGGTTCCAAACTAAAAACATTATTTTTGGCATTTTGGCTTTGAATTGAATATGAAAGGTTGGGAAGAACCCTAGATAGTTGAGAGGCAGCCTTGGGTAGCTGAAAAACAGATCATAAAGGTCAATTAAATGATAATTAACAGTACCAATAGGTAAATTTCGTTTTGGGTAATTAAACCCTACTAAAAGCCAAGTTTAAAAGGGTAAAAAGTGGCCATAGGGAAGGTTTTGGCAAGCTGGAATAGCAACCTAAATTAGAGCACGAAAATCAGAGAGATTGGTGAGGTTTGAGTGAGGTTCTGGTGAGGTTTAAGTGACCACATCAAGAAGGGGAAGACGTAGTGATCATTGGAGTATCTCAAACAATTCAATTTAAGCAAAGGAATTCCAGGTTAGGGGAGCTGGACTTCGTAATTTTATGCATATGATTATAAATGTGTAATTGTATGGTATATTGGTTGTTTGGGTACTGTTAAAGCCTTCATAATTCTGCGTTTCTAGAATTCTCCAGAAACCGCCTGGCGGGTGATGAACCACCACCAGGCGACTCATGCGAATTGGTGTGTTCTGGGTTCCTGGAAGAGGAACCGCCTGGCGGCACATTCCCGGCTGCCAGGCGACGCAAGCGTCTTAGCTATTTTCTGGGTTTGCTAATGAGGAGCCTGGCGGGACTGGTTGAACCGCCAGGCGGTGCGAGGTATTTTGACTCGTTTTTGGGTTTTCTGGAATTCTGGGTGAAATCTGATCGGGCAAAAAGGTAGTGGTGATTCTTATAGAGGGATAATGTTGACCAACAGTAGGTATAACCACCTAATCGAAGGCTTAAATGAATGGAACAGTGAATATGAGTTAGGGTTGAATGTATGTTATCAGAAACCATAAATTGGAATGTGTTACTGTGAATTGGACATAGGAATTGGTGATCAATGAAGGTATAAAATAAATTGTTATGATTGTGCTGGGAGTAGTTTTGTGTATATTCATAAAGATGGAAAAAATGGTCGAGCATTGGGTGCAGGAGGAATCTGGGAATTTTCCAGAACTGATGCACCGCCTGGCGGCACGAAACTGGCCGCCAGGCGACGTTGGTGACAATGCAGAGGGAGTGCTTTTCGTGATTGAGCGGGTGATGAGGGTCAGTGGAAGCTTGGCGTAAAAATGAGTGCATTCGGTTGAAGTTCGAAGTCATAGGGATGGGGGTTGATGGAATGAAATTACATAGATGGTGGAAAGGGTATGCGAGGATGAGTATATTAGAGTCACGAGGGATAATTGTAATGGAGGTTTGGTATGAGTCATAGAACTGTGTGAGTGCTATATTGGACCTTGAGAGGTCTGGTTGGACGGTGGTACTGTAATCTGAGGATAGAGGAAATAAGTATAAAATATAGCAAGATAAACCTGTATAATTAAATAGGCTATAAAAGAGGAAGGAAATGAGGACAAGTATTGTAGGAGCATGGGTACTGCTTAGAGGAAAGGGTGAGTTATACTAAATTATAACAAGAGTACGTGAATCTAGACTAGGAAATGGTTTCAAGTAAGGTACCCTAGTGATGCAGGGCATTGTGACTAGTCAAGTCTAAGAGACTTGTTATGATTAAGTTAGGGAGAAGAGCATTGGGAGGTAGAAGCTGCGAACCATGAAAACTCATGACAAGAAACTCAATTGGAGTGCTGCTGTACTGATACAGCGCCTGGCGGCGTGATTGGGTCCGCCAGGCGATAGCTTGGCAACAGAGGGCAACTGAGTGGCCGACGCCTGGCGGTGAGCGTAATACCGCCAGGCGATACCTGCTGTGAGATGAATTTTGAGACGTTGTGCGCCTGGCGGTACGCGACACCTGCCAGGCGGTCTGGGAGCTGGCAGCGCCTGGCGGCACGTGTCCCCCGCCAGGCGATTTATATTGCTGCAGCTTTAAGTTTTATTTATGAAATTGTGATCTACAGTGCGTCTAGTGATACTTTAAGGGTGAGATTGCTGGTGTTCCTTGAGGTGTGGCTCGGAACGTATCCCTTGAGTTGTGGCTCGGGATAGGGGTTAAGCACGTGGTATTCCTTGAGTTGTGGCTTGGAATAACATCTCTTGAGTTGTGGCTCGGGATGACGGATGGACACGAGGAACCCTTGAGTTGTGGCTCGGGTTGGCGACTGTTGCCGGTATGAGTGTGCTGGTTGTGGCCAGTACGGATGGGTCCAGATAGATTGCCCTCCTCAGTTGTTGGCTGATGAGTTTGGTAGTCTTGGGACGATACAGACTATGTTCGTATATGGGAACTCTACCTGGCGTTGCGGTGTATGATCCGTAGCATGTTTTCCCGCACGTGCTCTATCGGTTGTGACCGATAGGTATGGCAGCAAGTCACCTTGAAGTAATCCTTAG
>Ga0214544_1011545_pt1 | contig 12129 bp, 16 predicted proteins | sample CNSS3metaG_FD_160074 | JGI IMG/M metagenome (GOLD analysis project Ga0214544, IMG submission 160074) | Root nodule microbial communities from cowpea collected in UCLA plant growth center, Los Angeles, California, USA - CNSS3 | ecosystem: Host-associated > Plants > Roots > Nodule | place: USA...
AAAGGGGAATTGGGCCAAATGGGCCAAGAGTAGTGTGTCTACTCTAGAAAAGCCTAGAAGCTTCTCAAACTTGCTCTCCAAGGATGAGAGTTAGCTTCCCATGGCAAGACAAGTGTGACTTGCTTAGATGGCAAGTCACACCTCCCACATGCTCCTTTTTGGCTCCAAAATTCAACTTTTTCCCTCCACTTTTTGGAGACTCCTTGGTCTCATTTTAGCCTATAAATAAAAGGCTTAGGAGATGTATTTTTCAGCTTGAAATTGAGTAATGAATTGCTGCCCAAATTTGTGCACAAATCTCTTTTGAGCTCACCTTAGAGTAAACTCTTCTTTAGTTTACTCTAGTCTTCTTCCTTAGGAGTTGGCCTCACCTCTCTTAAGAATCCTTTGACTTACACCAAACCAAACACCTTAAGCTTCTTTCCTTCATGCTTCCGCATCCAACACCATCCATGGAGCCTCCATTCTTCATGCAAGCTTCAATGGAGACAAGAAGAAGCCATCAGGAATGATCTTAGCAGGGGATGATCTCGACCCTAGAATAAACTCCAAAGTCCGGGTCGAACCCGTGGGGGACACGAGGCAACTCCCGCTGGCACAACAAGATCGCTTCCTCCATATTGGAACGTCCCTTCCAAATGGGGAAGAACGCCACATCGAACAGGTTCTTAAGCAAAATGCCAATCTTTTCGCCTGGTCTGTAACAGATCTCCCTAGTGTACACCCCTAGATCCTCCCACAAGTTATCAGTCTTTCCTCACGCGAAACCCATCTCCTAGAAGAACCGAAAACTTGGAGAAAGTAGAAGGCAAGCTGCCATAGCGGAAGTGGTCAAATTAAAAAAGACCGGGTTCGTTGGCGAGGCCCAGTACACCATTTGGCTGGCCAACGTGGTGATAGTAAAGAAATCCAACGGCAAATGACGCATGTGCGTAGATTATACAGACCTAAATAAGGCCTGCCCATGAGACGCCTACCCATTACCCAACATAGACAGGCTAGTCGACGGAGCTGTGGGACACGCCGTGCTAAGTTTCCTAGACACGTACTCCGACTACAATCAGATACCCATGGCTGATGAAGACAAGATCAAAATCGCGTTTATAACAGAGGAAGTCAACCTTTACTACAAGGTCATGCCTTTCGGCCTTAAGAACGTCGGCGTAACAGACCAACGCCTAATAGATAGAGTTTTTCAACCGCTCTTGGGTAAATCAGTAGAAGTGTACGTTGACGACATCATCGTCAAATCCCCCAACCCAAAGCAACACTCGGCATATCACTTCGCAAACAAATCCTTCGACGCCCCAACCTTCTTAGCATAGTGAGCCATCACACCTGCAAAAGAAAAAAGTATTTAAATTAGTCCAACACACGAACAAGTACGCCTAAAAGGAAACATACCACAAATAGCAACAAACAATCGACTTCCCTAGGGCCCTAGGCGGCAATCTCTCCAACACATCAACGATCCGCCTACTCGCCACGTCCAATGCTTCCTTAGCCGTCAACTCCAGTTTCCTGGGCGAATCCGTCGGCTGCTCTTCCACCTCCATACCCACGCGAAAGAACCCATCCTTAAAATTCTTGAAAGATTGCGTAAACCCATCAAGTACACAACTCTTAGGTCTACCCACAAGCGAAACCCAACTACAAGGATCCCTCGGTCTAGTGACAAAAATACAAGAAGCTCTCGAAAGTCGGTTCTAAGGTAAGTGCCACATCAACCTGAACGCCTGTAAACTGCCTCAACTATTTGGATGCAACTGGGTAGGCGCCACGTTTAACAATCGAAGGACACCCATTGTGAATTCATCAAAACGGAGCCGGACGTGTAGCTTCGCAAACATGGACGAGTACATGTAAAAGAAGTCAGACGTCGCACCCTCTCTGCCATGGCAAATGCAATCCACAACACTAACCCCTCTCCACACGCATAGTATCCGGATCAAAACCTCTATCAAACAAATACACACTGTTCAAGCAAGACTTGAGCAACCGAGACCACCTATACTTAGAAAATCAGTTTTTTACACCTTCCGCCACCCAACCATTGCCGCCGCGCTTCAGCCACGAAGACTCGACATGCTCGCTAGGAGGATCCTTACAAACCTCCCTTTCCACCTCAATGTGCAAAGACTCGGATGAACTACTAAGAAGCTCCAACCTCAAGCCGCCATAACTTGCATCGGACCCATCGGAATTAGAACCATGGGAAGAGGACGACATACCTTTGCGAACAACACGACACCTCCACGCGAATACCTTGAACCTCAAGCCGCTATCTCTCTTAGCAAATCCAAGCCACAAAGCACAAGTATGAAGCAAACGACACTCGTAAGCCTTAAATAGCAAACTCGCGCCCCTTCAGTTTTAGCGAAACAGTACAAGCCCAAGGCCTAGAACACTTTGAAAAATGCACCCTGACACGAAGCAATACAACCAAACGTCACATCACTTCAATGCACCTTGATAGGCACCAGTAACACCTTTTGACATAACGGCCTATTCTCATCAGCAACCCAACACAATGGCCCAACATCCAGCATAAACATCACTAAGTCTATACGTCACTTCTTTCGTCAAGATTGGGAGGCTGGTATGTCCATAAGAGTACACGACCAAAGCCCACAAATGAAAATTGTAAAACATCACAATCTATACGTCATTTATTTCCTCAAGACTGGGAAGCTGGTATGTCCATAAGAGTACACGGCCAAAGGCCACAAATGAAAATTGCAAAACATCACAATTTATACGTCACTTCTTTCCTCAAGACTGGGAGGCTGATGTCCTAACTATACCTAAGTATACGGCCTTCAGCAAGCCTCATGGCCGCATACCCTATACTAAGGTAACCCCTCTGAGGCATACGACCCTCACCAGCTCCCCTAGGCCGCCTACTCCGCACTAGGCACCTATCCTAACCTTACTCAAGTATACGACCCCCAACAAGCCCTAGGGTCACCTACTCTATGAAAGATACCCCCCTCGGGAGTATACAGCCTTCAGCAAGTCTCATGGTCGTATACCCTTTACTAAGACACCACCTTGAGGTATACGACCCTCAACAACCGCCTGAGCCGCCTACTTCACACTAGGCACCCCTCCCTAAACAATCGAAGTCTAGATGCGACCGTCCCGACGAACAAGACAGGAGTGTCAACAAATAGAGACTCTGATGACCGAATACCAAGCACCGCCAACCTTCGAAGGACCTCCTGGTAATTTCTCCCCTTAACAATGGATCCAGGAATGACCAAAAAGCGAATATTGGGCCCAAAGGCCCATCTCAGGTAGGACCACAAGTCAAAAGGTACAAATAGCACACTATTTTATGCATTGATTACGCATTAAATTATTCTCTGAAACCCTGATATCACCAGTGCTGACTTAGGCATCAAAGTGTCTTTTGCAGGTCCCCTACGCCGCCCGCGGATCCCCATTGAAGCAAGAGAAGATTGACAAGAGATCAGACGTCCGAGACCCTCAACTGATTTGTGGATTACAGAGTTCGGCCCCGTAAAAACACCAACACTACCCCACCTTGATATGTAGCAATAAAGAATTCCATGAATTGTGTTTGACGAATTTGCTTCTCATCAGTGGACCAAATGCATAATGAAGCACTATGAACAAGCTTCCTTTTCAAACATGGAAGTTGGTATGTTTCATTCACATGCTTATCCTTTAGTTCTTGTAAAATTACATCACAAACTGTAGAAGAAAAAACATTGATGAATAAAATTTCCATCATATTTTTCTCTATTTCCATTCTTTTTCTTTATTTTCCATTCCTTCTACAGTTTTTATTGCTTCTTTTTCTATTATTTATTTTTCTATTTTCTCCTTCAGCCTATGTTGATCCAATGCAACTAAACATGGGTGGCCTTCGATTAAACACCTTGTATAATAAACTTCCATTCCTATTCCAAATCTAGATAGCCAGACTCTGAATACCAAATGATGTGAATCCACAGGGTTCGATTCATTTTACTGATCTATCAAGGTGGGAATGCTAATAAGCAAGAAATTTGAGAAATTATTTAAAACGAGAAAATGGAAACATATAAGAAGATGGAGCAGAAATTGATAGACATCACACTTCCAAGAATGAAAGATAAGCCTAAGAGTTTAAACACACAAAGGGATAAAGGACATTTGATAAAACTCATGTTTTCTTGAATAACTCAATAACTTAGGAGAATCACTCTCACTAAGATAGAATCACTCTCACTCAGCTTGCCTTCATTGATGAAAATGGTTCAGCTGATATAGGAGCTTTAACCATCAGAATTACAAAAGATACACAAATTTCAATTACAACCCAGTTAAAGTTATTAATGATCCACTTAAGCTAGTAATGATCCGCTGCATATTGGTTGATTATAACTGAATTTAAGGCTACCAAAAGTCATCCACAAACTTTCAGCAAAGGTCCTCTTGATCTTCCAAAGGTTGGTTCTTAAGTTGGCATATGGACCCTTATTACAACTTGAAAATAAAGCAAAACTAAAGCCTATTAATTGGTTAAGCCAAAACACAATTTGGTCAGCCAATTTTACGAAGCATTGAGCCCTTATTAAATAAAAGAAATTGCATCAACATGGCGGATTAGTCATCCTCCGTTTGGCCCTTATGCAATTCACACCTTCGAGAAGATTCGTCCCGAATCTTAAGACACTAGTGTTAATATAAGTTTATTATGATCTTTGTGAAAGACTTTTTGTTTTTTCCACAATTTGAAACTAATTCTCTTCCTCCAAGACCAAATTCAACTTGAATATATTCATCTTTGTTACTTTCCAATGGTTGCAATCTGTGGAGCACTTTTCTTGCCAATTGTAACATCTAATCCGAATATTACGAATTTAAATAATAAAGTAAAGTAAAGTTAAAACTATTATTACACCAGTAATATTCCAAGAATTCAAAATTATAAAATTCCATTATCATTATAAAAGTCTCGAAATGCGAAGATTACAATTTATTCAAAACATGCTAAAATGATCAAATCATAAAAAAATCTGATAAACTCTTCCTCAGTCTAGCCTCCGCTCCGAGCCTATGCCTCACTAGAGCCACTTGCAACATCATATGCTCTCGTGTACCGTATACACGATCATCGCCAAACACAAGCAGATAAGGTGAGCTAACATAATAAACATGTATATAATTCAAATACATATATAAACAAAACTCATCAAAGACAATTACATCCTTTCATCTCACATGGCCACAACCATGCTTGATCATTTGCATTTTAATAGAAACAAAAGAGAAGGAAACTTAAAGGAATCAAAAGAAGATTATGAAACTCAAGGAAACACAATGGAAAGTAACTCTAAAGAACTTGCCAATAACTAATTAACAAGTATGAACTCAAATGCGAAAATTAAAAGCACACAAAGCACGCTAGAAACGAAAATGAAACTTAGGTGATTAAGCAAGCACAAGGAAAATTCCCACTAGACATTAAGATAACAAAGGTTATCTAGATGTGAAGGTTCATTTCCAAGGCTCCAAGGGAGAAGAGAAGGTGTATTTATGAACCAAAAACAACAGCAAAATAGTAGCAATACAACAGCAAAATTGATAGCTAAACAAAGGAATTTAAGACATAATTGAACTACACATTACTCTAGACAAAACACATGGATGAGAAAATTAAAATGACTCAAATAGATGAAATAAAAAAATGAACAAGACTCAAACGAAAATGTAAAAGGCACACAAATTCACCATGGTTGAGTTCTTAGGCACAATGGCTGAATGGTTCCAAAGGAACAATGATAAGAACCATATAACCAATGAGGTGAAAAGAAGAAAAACAACAAGACAATCAAAGGCAGTAATGAACAACACAGAAATTCAAAGAAAAACCACAAGGAAGATGAACTTATCTCTTGACGTCAAGCTTGATCAACCAAGGCTCTAGATACCACATGATGAGTCCATCTTCAAGAGTAAGGAAGCCAAGGAGAAGCCATGCGAAAATGATGAAGCTTCTATAGAGAAGGATGAAGGTGCGGAAGCTAGAAGAGGAGAGGAGAAGTGGTGCGACAATGCTGTTTGGAGAAGCTCTTAACTGAGGTTGGGCCAACACTCAAGGAAGTGGGCTAGAGGAAACCAAGAAGGAGAACTCTAGCCTAAGTTGATTCACAAAAAGAGAGGAGTCTGGAGTCATCTCAACAGAGTTTCTCTACTATATTCATGAATGAAAAGAAAAGGGTCCTAAGCTCTCTATTTATAGTAGAAAAGGAGAGCCAAGTGGTCTAGAAAAAGGGAGGAAAAAGGATCTAGAATGTGGTATTTGGAACCAAAAAGAGAGCATGAGGCAAGTGTGACTTGCCACCTAAGCAAGTCACATGGGACTTGCTTCTAGGCGCATAAGAGAAGCTTGGTGGCCAAGCTTGGAGCAAGAAGGATCTAGATCCTCTCACAAATGCGCTCTCTCTCTCTGTTGTGCCAATTTCAAGCCCAACTCTTCTTTGGTCCAATTCTCTTTAAAGCCCAAAAACCCTCCAAGGCCCAATACATGGCCCAAACAAAAACCCTATTCTACAAAGCCCAAAATACAAGGCCCAAAAATAACCCCTATTCTAATATTTAGAAACAAAGAGTCTTAGGCTAGGTCTTCACATCTTCCTTGGCGCATGTAAAGTTCATCTTGGGCCTTGTTTGTGCATTGGAGGCCCATTCCTCTTGTATCCTGCTAGCCATTGCTCTTGTTGTGGGTCCCTTGGTTAGAGGCATCTCATCATCCCCTCCCTCTTTAGAAGGATTTGTACCACCTGTACCACCTGTACCATATGATCATCCGTACCACCTGCAAAAGGTATTAAGTTAGCAACATTAAAGGTGCCATGTACATCATATTCCTCACGCAACTCTAGCCTATATGCATTATCATTGACTCTTTTCAGCACTTTAAAAGGACCATCACCTCGAGGGCTAAGTTTAGACTTCCTTTTCTTAGGAAATCTATCTTTTGTTCCTCATTTGAAGTTCATCCTCAGCCACTTGTGATGGCAAAAGAGGATGAAGAACAAACTTTTTAGCCTTGTGAGTAAAGGTAATCTGGTTGGTGAGACCATTGTGCATGGTTTTCTTATTAAATTGCCAAGGTCTCCCTAGTAAGATATGACAAGCTTCCATAGGTACTACATCACATAGCACACTATCTTCATATTTCCCTATGGAAAACTTAACCTTTATTTGTTGATTGACTACCAAATCCCCATCTTCATTAAGCCAATGGAGTTTGTAAGGTTTTGGATGAGGTAAGACAATCAAAGACAGCTTATCAACCAACCTAGTACTGCAGCAGTTACAACACGAGCCACTATCCACAATTAGAGAACAAGTGTTTTCCAAAATTTTACACCTTGTGTGAAATATGTTCTCTCTTTGTGTTAGTGCTTGTGGACTAGGTTGATTGTTGAGGATCCTTCTAACCATTGATTGTTAAGGTGAAAAGAACTTGTCCACAATACATGGCCCAAATAAAAACCCTAGTCTACAAAGCTCGAAATACAAGGCCCAAAAATAAACCCTATTCTAATATTTACAAACAAAGAGTCTTAGGCTAGGTCTTCACATCTTCCTTGGCCCATGTAAAGTTCATCTTGGGCCTTGTATGTTCATTAGAGGCCCATTCCTCTTGTATCCTCCTAGCCATTGCTCTTGTTGTGGGTCCCTTGGTTAGAGGCATTAAATAAAATTCCATCGGATGAAAGGTTATTGGTAACTGGAGTTTCTCCACCAATCTTTGGCTCACAACATTGTTGTCGCTTCCGTAATCGAATGAAACTAAACATGGGTGGCCTTCGATTAAACACGTTGTATTATAAACTTCCATTCCTATATCAAATATAGATTAACCAAAGGATGTGAATCAAGAGTGTTGGATTCGTTTTACTGATCTATCAAAGTTAGAATGCTAATAAGCAATAAAATTTGAGAATTATTTAAAACGTGAAAACGGGAACATATAAGAAGATGGAGTAGAAATTGATAGACATCACACTTCCAAGAATGAAGATAAGCCTAAGAGTTTAAACACAAAAAGGGATAAAGGACCTTTGATAAAACTCAAGGATTGTTGAATCACTCAAGAACTTAGGAGAATCACTCTCACTAAGATAAAAGAGATAAAACTATTACATTTTCTGAATAAAACTCAGCTTGCCTTCATTGATGAAAATGATTCAGCTTATATAGGAGCTTTAAACATTAGAATTACAAAAGACAAATAAATTTCAATTACAACCCACTTAAAGCTATTGATGATCCACTCAAGCTAGTAATGGTCCGCTACTTAATGGTTGATTGTAACTGAATTTAAGGCTACCAAAAGTCATCCACAAAATTTAAGCAAAGGTCCTCTTGATCTTCCAAAGGTTGGTTCTTTAGTTAGCATATAGACCCTTATTACCATTTGAAAATAAAGGAAAACTGAAGCCCATTAATTGGTTAAGCCAAAACACAATTTGGTCAGCCAATTTTACAAAGCATTGGGCCCTTATTTAAATAAAAGAAATTACATCAACATGGCCCATTAGCCATCCTCCATTTTGGCCCATATGCGATTCACATCATACCCTCCTTCTTCGACAAGATTCGTTTCGAATCTTGAGACACTAGTTTTAGTAAAAGTTTATTATGATCTTGTGAAGAACTTTATTTTTCCACAACTTGAAACTAATTCTCTACCTCCAGGATCAAATTCAACTTGATATTTCTCACTTTCCAATGGTTGAAATCTGTGGAGCCCTTTTCTTGCCAATACTACACCACCTTGATATGTAACAATAAATAATTCCATCTATTGTGTTTGACGAATTTGCTTCTCATAAGCGGACCAAATGCATAATAAAGCACTACGAACAAGCTTCCTTTTTAGACATGGAAGTTGGTGTGTTTCATTCACATGCTTATCCTTTTGTTCATGTAAAATGACATCACAAACAGTAGAAGAACAAACATTAACAAATATACTTTCCATCACATATTTCTTTACCTCCATTTCTTTTTTTCATTTTCCCTTCCTTCTGCAGTTTTTATTGGTTCTTTATCTATTTTCTCTTTCAACTTATTTTGATCCTTATTGACTTGTCTTGGTGACATAAATTTCAACTTCATTTTATGTCCCTGATGCCTCAAATAAAGGGAACGTTCGTCAAGATTGATTGTTTCAAAACGAAGCCATGCCAATCCCAAAAGAAGATGACAAGAGTCCATGTGAGCAACATCACATAATACTTCTATTATACAATTCCATATACTGAATTTGATGCATGCTTGATTCAGATGAAAGGTTGTTGGTAACTAGAATTTCTCCACCAATCTTTGGCTTACAACATTGTTGTCGCTTTCGTAATCGAATGCAACAAAACATGGGTGGCCTTCGATTAAACACCTTGTATAATAAACTTCGATTCCTATTCGAAATCTAGATAGCCAGACTTTAAATACCAAATGATGTGAATCTAGAGGGTTGGATTCCTTTTAATGATCTATCATGCTTGGAATGCTAATAAGCATGAAATTTGAGAAATTATTTAAAATTAGAAAATGGAAACATATCACAAGATGGGGTGGAAATTGATAGACATCACACTTCCAAGAATGGAAAATAAGGTTAAGGATTTAAACACACAAAGGGATAATGGACCTTTGATAAAACTTAGGGATTCTTGAATCACCTAAGAACATAGGAGAATAACTCTCACTAAGATAAAAGAGATAAAACTCTTACATTTTCTGAATAAAACTCAGCTTGCCTTCATTGATGAAAATGGTTCAACTTATGTAGGAGCTTTAACCATTAGAATTACAAAAGACACATAAATTTCAATTACAACCCACTTAAAGCTATTAATGATCCACTCAAGCTATTAATGATCTGCTACTTAATGGTTGAATGTAACTGAATTTAAGACTACCAAAAGTCATCCACAAACTTTCAGCAAAGGTCCTTTAGATCTTCCAAAAGTTGGTTGTTTAGTTAGCATATGGACCCTTATTACAATTTAAAAATAAAGCAAAATTGAAGCCCATTAATTGGTTAAGCCAAAACATAATTTGGTCAGCCAGTTTTACAAAGCATTGGGCCCTTATTTAAATAAAAGAAATTGCATCAACATGGCGCATTAGTCATCCTCCATTTTAGCCCATATGCGATTCACATCATACGCTCCTTCTTCGAGAAGATTCGTTTCGAATCTTGAGACACTAGTTTTAATAAAAGTTTAATATGATCTTGTGAAGGACTTTATTTTTCCACAACTTGAAACTAATTCTCTACCTCCACGATCAAATTAAGCACTTTTCTTGCCAACACTATCCCACCTTGATTTGTAACAATAAATAATTCCATCCATTGTGTTTGACGAATTTGCTTCTCATCAGCGGACCAAATGCATAATAAAGCACTATGAACAAGCTTCCTTTTCAGACATGGAAGTTGGTGTGTTTCATTCACATGCTTATCCTTTTGTTCATATAAAATGACATCACAAACAGTAGAAGAAAAAACATTGACAAATATACTTTTCATCACATATTTCTCTACATCCATTTGTTTTTTTCATTTGCCCTTCCTTTTGCAGTTTTTATTGCTTCTTTTACTATTTTCTCCTTCAACCTATTTTTGTCCTTACAAACTCGTCTTGGTGACATAAATTTCAACTTCATTTTATCTCCCTCATGCCTCAAATAAAGGGAACGTTCGTAAAGATTGAGTTTTTCAAAACGAAGCCATGGCCATCCCAAAAGAAGATGACAAGAGTCCATGTAAGCATAATCACATAATACTTCTATTACACATTGCCATATACTAAATTTTATGCATGCTTCATTCGAATGAAAGGTTGTTGGTAACTGGAGTTTCTCCACCAATCTTTGGCTTACAACATTGTTGTCGCTCCCATAATCGAATGCCATAAAACATGGGTGGCCTTCGATTAAACAACTTGTATAATAAACTTCCATTCCTATTCCAAATCTAGATTGCCAATCTCTGAAAACCAAATGATGTGAATCTAGAGGGTTGGATTCGTTTTACTGATCTATCAAGTTTGGAATGCTAATTAGCAAGAAATTTGAGAAATTATTTAAAATCAGAAAATGGAAACATATAAGAAGATGGGGTGAAAATTGACAGACATCACACTTCCAAGAATGGAAAATAAGCTTAAGAGTTTAAACACACAAAGGGATAAAGGGCCTTTGATAAAACTTAGGCATTCTTGAATCACCTAAGAACTTAGGAGAATCACTCTCACTAAGATAGAATAGATAAAACTCTTATATTTTCTAAATAAAATTCAGCTTGCCTTCTTTAATGAAAATGGTATCGCTTATATAGGAGGTGTAACCATCAGAATTACAAAAGACACATAAATTTCAATTACAATCCACTTAAAGCTATTAATGATCCACTCAAGTTAATAATGATCCGCTACTTAATGGTTGATTCTAACTGAATTTAAGGCTACCAAAAGTCATCCACAAACTTTCAGCAAAAGTTCTCTTGATATTCCAAAGGTTGGTTCTTAAGTTGGCATATGGACCCTTATTACAATTTGAAAATAAAGCAAAACACAATTTGGTCAGCCAATTTTACAAAACATTAGGCCCTTATTTAAATAAAAGAAATTGCATCAACATGGCGCATTAGTCATCCTCCATTTGGCCCATATGCAATTCACACCATACCCTCCATCGAGAAGATCCGTTCCGAATCTTAAAACACTAGTTTTAATATAAGTTTATTATGATCTTATGAAGGATTTTTTTTCCACAACTTGAAACTAAATCTCTTCCTCCAGGATCAAATTCAACTTGATATTTGTTACTCTCCAATGGTTGGAATCTGTGGGGCACTTTTCTTGCCAACACTACCCCACCTTGATGTGTAACAATAAATAATTCCATCCATTGTGTTTGACGAATTTACTTCTCATCAGCGAACCAAATACATAATAAAGCACTATGAACAAATGATGAAGGATTATCTTGTTCCTTTTTAAGATTATTGAATATGGTGTGAGTTGATTAAGAAAGCTAAGTGAAATCCCCACTGGACATTAAGATAGCAAGCTATCTAGATGTGAAGGTTCCTTT
>Ga0214544_1011546_pt1 | contig 12127 bp, 4 predicted proteins | sample CNSS3metaG_FD_160074 | JGI IMG/M metagenome (GOLD analysis project Ga0214544, IMG submission 160074) | Root nodule microbial communities from cowpea collected in UCLA plant growth center, Los Angeles, California, USA - CNSS3 | ecosystem: Host-associated > Plants > Roots > Nodule | place: USA...
CAAGAGTCAGTCCGCTCTAAGTGAGACTAACTGACTCCTCGGAGCGTCAGGATGCAACCTTACCTTGAATCCTTACCTAGTTATACAGATGGGGCACCACCATGAATACCCACTAGCAGGGGCCATAGAATTACGTCCCGACCACTGAAGCGCGACCCCGGAGGTCTCACCTAGAGACCCCAAGGAAATTACACGCTGACACGGACCAACATTCGTAAAATCAGCAATAAAAGAATATTAAATAATATTATCAATTCCTTATCAACCCTTGAAGTTAAATCCTCATATCAATCACATCCCAAATCCATACCTCTGATCATCACCACCCCAAAGAGTCTAGGGTCTCATCTCATGTCAAAATCATGTTCTTTTAAATTCCAAACCACACATTCATTTTACATGCTAAGTCTCATACCAACCCATTCATCCACAATTCATGAATCATGCCAAAAAAATATACTTCATACTCCATTACATACATGTCCATTGTCATACAATCATACTCAACCAAGATAAATTATTCGGGAACCCTCAAACATCCAAAACACAGCACTGTCTCGCCTAGCACCTCGCTCAGGCTGAGGGATCTCGCTCAGGCGAGACGTCTCGCTCAGGCGAGCCTCCCCCTCGCCTAGGCGAGAGCACAAAAACAAGTGTGTGGGCATCACGGGATCTCGCTTAAGCGAGATCCCTCTCGCCTGGGCGAGTTGCCTGCTCGCTCAAAAGATGAGCGAGCCGCCTAGGCGAGCTTTCGCGCAGGAGCTCTATGTGAGCTCCCTGTTTCATCTCGCTTAGGCGAGACGGACTCGCCTGGGCGAGATTAACAGGTCTCGCCACTGTTTTTCACTGTACAACCATGTTTTCCGGCCAAACCACACATGCAAAGCACTCTCACACATCCATACGACAGATCCAACCGCACAAACAACAAATAACTCATAAACAGTTCAAAAAGGGACTCGAAACTAGAACCCTAACTTCCCGTACCTGGGATTCAAGCTAGCAAACGCTCCGACACGGGACCCCGAGATGCACCAACTCAAAGATGGCTCGCAGAACTGGCTGGACAGCGAAAAAGAATCAAGGAAACTGAGTCAACAGAGGCTCGTTAACTGGAAATATGAAACAAGGTAGCGAAATGTGAATCAGTACGGCTGGGGAAGGCACTTACATGGAGTAGAAGCCCCTTTTTGCTTACGTGACAGTCGAACGGAAACCCTAGCGGAAAGGGGGTGGCGGCTGCAGCTCAAGGCAAGGCAAAACTTTTTCTGAAAATGGCAAGGAACTCTAGGTTTAGGGCAGACCTAAGAATTTTATACATTGGGCCGGCCTTAGGCCCACTCACAAGGGCAACCCATCAACTTTAAGGCAGAATATGAAAATGGGGCCTTACAGTAACCATTTACAAAAATTGGATAGAAGAGAAAAAAAATGGAAATTTTTAAAATTTTTGTATTTCTCCTCAAAACTATTAATAAATAAAATAACTACTAAACCGAATCACAGTATAAAAAACAATTCTAAAGAAAAGGCAAATTACTGTACGGAAGTTGCTATAGCAAATCTACGGTAAAAGTAATGTACCAAATAAATAGATAATACACAATTTCAAATGATTTTACATTTTTCTATTTGTGTAAAATTAAAAGCTTATAAGTTTTTTTTTAAATGATTTGTCTATATCTTTAATATTCATATATATATATATATATATATATATATATATATATATATAACTAAAAAGAGAAAAAAAACCTATAGATTTATAGGATATATAATAATGATAATGTTCTTACATAGACGAGCATTCCAAATGTTTCAAGCTTCCAACTTCGGGGATACTCGTCCTCTCCCAGACAAATAAAGGTTGTGCATAGTATGTTAGTAGGTAATGCATGTTGTAGTTACTAGAAAAACGTCACATGTTACCTTGTAAACTAAGGGATTGATTGAGAAGCTCAAGGATATGAACCTGGGTATGCAGTTGAGTGAAGATTCCATCAGGTGTAGTGTTCTAACACTAACCAGTGATGTGTTGGAGACTATACGCGATCAACAAAAGAATGATGTCGAGCTGAACAGTTCGTGAGTTGGATAGGGATTGAGAAAGGGAAGGAATACAGGATAGGATCAAATGGTATCCTGAGATTTCGCGATAGAATTTGTGTACCTGGAAATTAGAGGCTGAGGAAACAGATTATGGAAGAGGGACATAAAAGTCGTCTTAGCATACACCAAGGTATGACTAAGATGTATCAGGACTTAAAGCAATCCTTTTGGTGGACAAGATTACAAAGGTGGGACTCCCCTCGGGTTGGAAAGGTCTTACTATGGACCAATATTATGGTAGCACGAATCTTGATGAGCATGTAAATGTCTCCGTTGTATAGGTCGGGTTGTACACATGCGATGATGTCATTTTTTGTTGCATTTTTTGATATCATTGAAGGGAATAACTCAAGCTAGGTTTCCCAGAGCAAGAGATGGGGTTGTGGAGGTATGTGGAGTTCGCAGAAGTTGGTGGAATGGTGGGGTAAGACGCTATCTGTTATAGTGTTTTGGTGGTTAGATAAAGGTTTTTTGTGGTGCTATAAGAAGGTTATGCCAACTCTAGAGCAAGGGGTGCTAGAGGGACCCAATGAGATGCTATAATAAGTGACTAGGAGACAAGATATGGCTCAAAAGTAATTTTTGCAGCATAACATTATCAATCTCCAAAATAGTCTAAAACCCTAGAATGCTAACATGCACCAAAACCTTAAAAATGGTATCTTTGTGAAAGGAAAGCTTGACATGTGACACTCTCACTATCATGAAAATTGAACAAATCATGGATTGCCATGTGAAAAGCTACTTTAAGAAAAGTCTCCAATAGGACAATGACACATGGCCACTATCTTTGTAAGAGAGCTTTCCATTAAGGGTTTGTCATGTGGCATGTGTGGGACATCCCTCACTAAGCTAGCTAGATTAACATAATTAAACAACAAAGAGTTACTTAAGCTAGGCGCATATGATGCTCCCTAATTAAGCAAGATTATTTTTAAAACCCTACATTACTTGGCTCTTAATACAAGGCCTTCAGTGGAAATCCTACACTACGAGACCCTTAATATAAGGTCGAAAAATGCTTCATGATGGCCTAAGTGAAGAGGAGCTTAGTTTCACCTTATTGAGAGGATGATAACTCTTCTCGAATTTGTTTAGCCATGCTTCTTATGATAGGAACCTGGGCAAGGGGTGTACCATCACTTCCAAACTCTTTAGAATGTTTCGAAACATTAGTTACTCGTTTTGGAATAAAATTTGACACCAGTAGACCTCATCATTTGACATCACTAGCCCTGGTCAATATTTGGAAGGTTAAAGGAGAATCGTTGTGCGTGTTCAAGGAACATTACAACAAGGTTGCGTTGAACATACACAATGTGACTTTCCATCATCTAGTTACCGCTTTACAGCCGCGAACTGCTCATAGACAACTTATGTAAAAAGCCTATAACGAATCTTGACGAATTAAGAACAAGAGTTACAAGGTCATGCGGATGGAAGAGTTAGGGAGTTTCGCAACACTGCCAGAACAAAATCCTCAACTTCTAAGAGAAGACCTTTTGATAGGAAGAGAACATCTTGATCGCAACTCCAATTTAAAGAGTCAAAGTACCTACATTTGAACCATTACACACCTTTGAATTCTAATAGAGCTCGAATTTAGTAAGAGGTTTTGAGTGCTAACCTTATCTCAACTCCTAAAAAAGAGCCAATACCATATAATGAAGATACTACAAAGCATTGTCGATACCATCTTAACTATGGGCACACTATTGAGGAGTGTTATGCTCTAAAAGATAAGATTGAAGAATTGATACAAGTTGGGTAGAGCTGTCAAAATGGGTCACGTGGGAGTCACTGTTCATGGCCATTAATGATTTAAACGGTGTTAGTAAAAAAGCACCCAATTGAACAAAATTGACGAAAATTAGGACCTATTTGAATACAAAACCAAAATTAGGACTTATTTGAAAAAACTTGACGAAAATTGGGACAAAAAACGTATTTTAACCTAATTAAAATATAATATAATATTTTTCTTAAGCCATAAATTATAATTTGGATTAAAATTTAAATAAACTTCAATACAATTTAAATACAATCCAAAATGATATTAAACTCCAATACAAACCAAAATTTAAAAAAAAAAATTACTATCTAAGGTCAAAGCATTTTTGTCACTTATCCAACTATAATATTAGAATCTTGAATGGATAAATCCACAGAATTTTCATCTCTTAAACATCTTTATCCACATCTATTTGGAGTTGAAGTTGGGTTTCCATTTGTAGGCCGAGTTGGTCCATGGGTTCTGACCCACTCTGACGGCTCTAAAGTTGGGCATCTTCGTCATTTTGTAAGAAGAGATGATAAAGGTTATCCCATGAAAAATGATAAGGGAAACCGACATGATGATAGGTCTCACAAAACATCAGGACACCAAGTAACCAGAGTGGAGAATTTAAGAAGAGGGGTCACTGATAACATGAGGTTTTGCAGGAGAAGGTACTCCTATGTCAGGAGATTGTGGTATTTTCAAGAGAAAGGATGGATACCAGAGGTTATACCGACCTCTATACTAAGTTTGGTGAAGGAAAAATGACCAGAGTAATGCAAATCAGGTATCTCATGATAGATGCTCACACCTCGTACACACATTGCTAGGAGGCTTTTTTTGAACGCCCTTGGCGTTGTAGTGTCTACATATCATTTGACAATAATGTTCTCGTCAGCTTCAGACTATATTATCACGGTGCATATAGATAAGCCAATGACCATAAAAGAAGTCATACCTAGCCCTCCCCTCCCTCCAACCATCCAACAGCACACCAAACTGCCCTACATTCAACCCAATATATTAATTAATCATAGCTTAATCAATGTGTTCATGGATCGGTATAAGCACTTCAAAACTAACTGTACACCATGCAGTTTTCAATCATATCACTGTGTATTCTTTTTCTACATTTATATTTTCAACGTTTCTGAATTACATAATCACATATATTTGTATGGACTATATCCTTTACAGTTTTCATTTTATAAACTTTATAGTAGTGGTGGGGTTTTGGATAAATGCAATCATGAACACGACAAACAAGTTGTCACAATTCAAACTCAAATAATGACCCATCTTAGTTAATAGTAGAGCTTGCACGCGTTGCCGGCTATCGTCGCATGCACTTGGATTTATAAATCTCTTTTACGTAGAAATTTAAAACCTTAGTCAAACACTTATATATAGCCACGTATGAACTATGAATCACTTGGCAAAGAAACCACTACATGCACTATAACACGTTACTAGAAATGACAAATCACTCGCTATCTAATTTGATAAATCAGAAAAAAACATTTGTTTCATAAATTTTAATAAGCTTTCCCTATATATGTAATCTTAAACCACATAAAGTGATGGATGGTCAGTGGAAACCACGTTCAACAAAGTCAACTGCATAAGAAGAATGGATTGGTAGTGTGCACCATGCAAGATACATCATACATGGCCTTATTTATTTGTTATCACGAAATGAAAGTGCTTTCAATGCTTATTTTGCTTTCTCTTTTGGCGTCGTCATGAGCTTAAACGTGCGTTGGATAGAAGTAAAATCCAAACACAACAGCTTGTAAAGAAACAATGGATGACTAAGCGATAAGCGTGACACATAAAAATGGGTAAGACGGCACCTAGGTTATATGTGTGATCAATTCAAACATAACAATACAGAAAATTGTTTTTGTGAGATTTGTGGGATTATGATCTCAATTATCCAGTGACGAATATCATATCCCAATTTTAAATTCCATCTCAAAAGGTGCACAGCTTTTTTAGAAAGAGGACAATAAAATGCTTTTCCCCATTTGTCTTCTTCCAAGATAATAATGCTCAGATGGCTAAATACAAACAAAATGATCGACCCACGAATTTTTCTAACTTTTTATTATACTTATATATTTGAAAAAAGGAATAGAAAAAGTGAATTGAGAATTTTATTTCTTGTTTTATAATGCTAAAATAATAAAATAAAAGTGAGGCACGGACGGGCAACGTTACTTTAGATCTAATTTATAACAACATAATGCTCTAACTTTTCTTAGTCATTTTGACATTTTGCTGATTGAGCATACCTTATGTCTCGCTAATCTTTAATAAAATCTTTTGGCTTATTCCAAATAATTTACGTGAAAATGAAGTTGCTTTATAATAAATGTGGTTTGACATAAGCAATTTTGGTCAATTCACTTAGCATGAGAAGTCTTATTGGGGGCAACTTGCTATCTACAAAAAAATTGTGTGCTAAAAAATATTACATAAAATGATGTTGCTTTAATTATAAATTAGCTTTGACATATAAGCAATTTTAGTCAATCCATTTAGCATGAGATATCTTATTGGGGGCAACTTGTCATGGATCCAAAATTTGTGTTATAATTAAGAAGCCATGTGGTTCATAACTCTTTTGAGCACTCTGACTTTAGAAGATTATTGTGAGTTGCCATATTCATATTTAAAGTTGTCAAAATGGGTTGAAACCCGTGAGTCAATTTGACTCACCACGGGTTCGAGCCAGGTTGGGTTAAAATTTTTTTATAAATTCAATACGGGTTTATTTTTTATCCGACTCACCTAGAATCTGGCTCATCCGGGTTGAACCCGTGGTGAGCCGGGTTGAACCTGTACCAAAATAAATGGTCACACAAGTATGTTTTGTTAAGTTGGACTTTGTATTTGGGTCATGTTAAGTTATTTTTTTAGCCAACACATAGATAATTTGTATTTTTGTGATTTTCATTTCTATTTAGATTGTATTAAAGTTTATTTAGATTTTAATTAGAATTATAATCTAGTTTTGACTAAAATAAATAAATAAGTTATAATTTTTTTAGTTAAGTGAGCCCGAGAGCCAACCCGTTTAACTCACCAATGCGTGGTGGACCGGATCGAGTTAAAATTTTGTTGGCTCACTGATAAGTAAGTTGGGTTAGGTTGGTTCACTAATTTAACTTCATTTTAATTTTCTCATCCAATGTCATTTTTCTTGAAAGAATTTTAGATTTTTCAAATAAATTAACTACTCTTTTAAATTTTCTCATCCAAATATATAGTTAGGTTAATAAAACTAAATAGGTTTTATTGAACCGCATCATTTAACATATTTTTAACATATTTGTTAGGCAGGCTGTATACAACATACATTATTTATAAAAAGCCAACACCACGCGAAAAAGATTGTTATGCCTTCTCTGAAGACCCTTGCATTCAAAAAGTTGTTGAACGCTTTAACAACAGAAACTACCCTTCTCTAGAACAATGACAGATATCACTGTTGTGTTCAACATCCTTAAGAAAATAGAGGACGACCCTGTCCAAATCAATATTGAACCTAGACATGACAGAACATGACTTGATCAAACCATAAAACAAAACAATAATTATAAAAAGGATCAATAACACTAAAATATATAACATTAAATGAAAACTTGAATAATACATCTCAAAAGTTTTATTACATCAAGTCTGCAACAAAGAATAAATTAGTCTCTCATAATTATAAGAGAAATTACGAAAAAAAAATTAAAACGGGAAAGAACAATGCTTTATAGAGAGTAAAATTCTTAATAAGATTGAAAGTTTTTTATTTCAATCTTCACGAAAACCTCAAATGCCTCCATAATACCTAAAAGTAGTCCTTTTATATTGAGCTCTAGAAACTTTTGTCCATGGTTGTAATGCGGTTTGAAAGAATTGTTAGTAACCTAGTCTTATCATAAACTTTATTAATAACTAAAATTTATTTAAAATAATATAAAAGGTGCTCTAAAGGAGAGAAGAAAATATTGAGAATATTCTAATTTAAAAAATTATGCATTATAATTTATAATCTGACTTTTCGATATATTAAATATATTTTTGAAGAATTTAAATTTTATAATTCAGTACGTAACAAATATTTTGAAGTTCTGAAATAGAAAAAATAAATAAAGAAGGAAAAACTAAAAGGTATTTAATACAATTACGTAATAATAGTTTTTAAGATAAAATTATGATTTACTAAGAATATATATTTCCTTATATAAATTAACCTTTTAATTTTTTACTATATATTATGTCTGCATATAGTATGGTTAGGTATTGAGCTCCTTCCTATGTGGAGAAAAGGCTCAAAACTTGAGAAGCTCATGTCTCATTTAACCTAGTGGAAATTCGACACTGTGGATTCGTTCACCGTTGAATTGTACTGAAATTTTTATAGCAGGTTCGGAACTCATTGCTCTTCATTATGACCGGTCAGATCGTTGATACGAGGTCTTAGTTGGGAGATATTAATTTCGCACTGCAGTAGTGATTTTATAGATTTTCCTCTCTTGTTCTTCTCTATTTTGAATGCTTTGTTGCTTTGTTATTTGGTTGGGTGTTGGCACTAATTTGTGCTATTCATTGAGACTCTTTTGTACTCTTGTTGATCATAGTGGAGCTATTTTTTTTTGTCTGGACGATTCGTGGTTTTTATCCTTGATTTGAGGGGTTTTCCATGTTAAAAATCTTGGTACCTTTATTTGTGCCTTTGATAATTTATTATTGCTGCTTTTTTATGGTTGCTCCTCATAAATTCTTGCAAGTTAGGAAAAATTATATTTGTTGCATTCTTTAGTATATTGTTTGTGTTGTTGTTTTCCTATCAAGTAGTTATTAACGAACTTCAAACTTATAAAGTTTAATCTTAATTTATTATTGAGTTCAAACTTATAAAATTTAAATTTGTTTTACTTACGTGATTGAGGTCCGATTTCAAAGTCAAATTTATTATGATAAAACTAAGTTGAAGTATAAGACAAGACATTGAAGTTAATATCTATTAGAATATGAATGAGAGACTCAGATTAGATAATATATTTAATATTTTGAATTTAAATAAAATTTGTTATGAACAACTTGTAACCTAGGATTGTCAATAAGCTGTACATACCTTATATATGCTTATAGTGTATATAAACGTTGAGTTCTTAAGTGAATTTTATACTTTTTCTTTTTCTTCCAAAAACGTAATCGATCGTCGTATTACTGCTGAAATTATGCATAGCTTTTCGTTATTCATACCTTGTTTTTAAAACAAACTAGGTTTTGACCGGTGCACACGCCTTTGATTTTTTTTTAAGTTAATGTCTATTTATATATAATTATTTAATGAATTAATATTTGATTGTTAGGTAGTTTTATTATAACGTCTCATTTAATTAATAAACGTAATTAAAAGAAACGCTACACGTAAATAGTATAACCGCGCAGTCCTGGGGTCCTTAACACCACTCCTACAAAACTAGGCACACCACGATGCCAACAGAACACAATTGAAAAGTCTAACAGAAGGAAGTAGAGTAATAAAGCATAAAGCAATACATGGGCCATAACCCTAAAGAAAAGCCCAATAAGAAATAAGGTTCAGTCCACGCGGACTATGCAGCGGAACCATCACCTCCCTGTTGTCCACGGGTGTTCCTCGCATCTACTCACACCAACAAGTTGATGATCATCGCAAAAGAGAGTACCACACAGCAGAACACACAACAACGAAAGTAGAGTAAGCTAGAGCACAAAAGATTTCATCCATACAATCAAATATATTTTCACAATCCCATATACACATATCAACTAAGCATGTTATGACTTTCCAAACAATACACTAAGACACGACTCGACTCATCCTGATACATATAACTTGGTCGGATTCAGCGGATGCTCGCACTTGTGGTGGATACCTCTGCTCACCCCCGAGCTACTCACCCCCGAGCTATGTGTTACAAGTGTTACAATGAATCAATTTCCCTCACCATAAGGTTAGCCCTTAATGAATTTCAGGCCTCCTGCTACTCTCACCACAGGAGTCAGTCCGCTCTAGGTGAGACTAATTGACTCCTTAGAGTGTCAGGATGCAACCTTACCTTGAATCCTTACCTAGTTATACAGATGGGCACCACCATAGACACCCACTAATAGGGGCCATGGAATTACGTCCCGACCACTGAAGCGTGACCTTGAAAGTCTCACCTAGAGACTCCAAGGAATTACGCATTGACACGGACTAAACATGCTCAACCAATCAAGAAAGATTCATCATACAGATTTATACATACATATCGCATACTAGTTCTTCATAATCCATCTCTTTCATTTTTCCAGAGAATCCATACCAACTCATCATTCTCAACCAACATAATAGAATTTCATCTCATGCCAATGCCGTGTCAATTTAATACCAACCACCTCATTCCTTTCACATGTGAAGGTTCACGCCCAAAACCATCATTTACAATTCATGAATCACATCACTCATGCATATTGATTTGTCTCATGCATTTAACACACTAATCAACATCCAAGCAAGCATAAACCATTTCAGAATTTCAGAAACAACCACACAATCACACTGTCTCGCCCAGCTCCTCGCTCAGGTTGAAGGGTCTGGCTCAGGCGAGAGGCTTCGCTCAAGCGAGCCCCCTTCGCCTAGGCGAAGGCTCAAAAAGGAGAAACAGTAGCTCACGGGGATCTCACCTAGGCGAGACCTCTCTCGCTTGGGCGAGACGCTCGCTCGCTCAAAAACTGAGCTCAGGCGACCTCTCGCGTAAAAAGGGTTTGGGCGAGTCCCTTTCTATCTCGCCTAGGCGAGACTGGCTCGCTTGGGCGAGATTATCAGGTCTCGCCATTGTTTTCCTGCAACAGCCACCCACACCAGTCCAAAACAACAGATAAATGCAGCAGCTCCTAGGGCGACTTAGTGAACTGGAAACACAAGGACAGAGTGGCACGAAATTACTTAGTATGACTCTAGTTAGGACTCGAAGTAACTAAGCTAAACAAGAAGGTGTGGGATGGGATGCAACTTACATGGAACGAAACTGGCTTGAACAAGAGTGATGGAGCTCCAAGACTGAACCCTAGCGGAGTAATGGCTGCGGCTCTAAGCACCAAGAGAGTAGGTTCTGAAAGTGCACAATGAAACAATTAGGGCAGACTTTAGGGGTGGTTTTATCCCTTGGGCCAACCCTTAGGCCCAATAGCTTAAGGGAGCCCTTAAAAACTTTAGGGTAGAAAATTGGACCTTACATTTATTATTTAATTATTATTTTAGTATTAATTTATTTCTTGGAAATAAAATATAAAATATCTCTGTATCAGCTAATATATAATGTATTCTCATATGTCAGAATAAAAATTTTGGATTGTGTAGAATTTTATTTGTAAAGTTATACATAGTGTAAAAGCATTTTCCAAGACTTACTGTGAAATTTTAAATATAATATTTAAGTTAAGAATTACATAATATGATAAAGTTAAAAATTTTAAATTTTGTGTGTATTTTTATAATAATAATAATAATCATCATTTAACTATTTTATTATTGATTTCTGATTAATGTAGTAGATCATATTAATCTTAGTAGTTATTTAGAATACTTTTATTAATAAGACTAACATTAATTGATGGGAAGGTAGAAGTTGAAGTGTTTAAATATTTTAGTATTTAGAATATTTTTAATTAGTTATTATTGTACGGTTAAAATTGAGATATTATTGTTTAGTAGACCAATATTAAATAAAAAATGTGTTTACTAAGGTATTATTGCACGGGTCAAATTTTTTCCGTTTTCTTTTAAACTTAGATAAAGAAAATTATTATAATTATTATTAATTTTAAATAAATAATTTATTTATATAATTATATTTAAGTGTTATAATTGTTTATAACTATATTTATATAAATATATATAATATTTAAAAAATTATAATAATTTTTTATTATACTAATAATAAGTCTACAATTAATATTAATAATACCAATATTAAAACAATATTGTTCTATGATTAAAATTTATAATTAAATTTTTCAATTATATAATATATTAAAATGAAATGCATACACATACCATTGTTAAAATAAAATGTAGGTATATTATGCATTATAAATCTCGTACATAATAAAAATACAAACCATTAAAATTTGTTAACAGAAATATAGACATCAAAACTTAAATCAATATTTAAAATGAATCGATATATATATATATATATATATATA
>Ga0214544_1011547_pt1 | contig 12125 bp, 6 predicted proteins | sample CNSS3metaG_FD_160074 | JGI IMG/M metagenome (GOLD analysis project Ga0214544, IMG submission 160074) | Root nodule microbial communities from cowpea collected in UCLA plant growth center, Los Angeles, California, USA - CNSS3 | ecosystem: Host-associated > Plants > Roots > Nodule | place: USA...
TAATCCTAAAAACAACAAAAAAAAAAAAAAAAAAAAGAAAAAAATGGAAGAGGGAGACGGAAGGAAATTTGGAGAAAGTTATGACAATAAACAATATTTTAAAGCTTTATTATTTAAGTTATGAGATAGTGTTATGTGAACTATATGGGTTACATTAATCAACGAAAGAAGGTTTGTAGTTCATTCAATTTTACCAATTAGTAATTTCATCCCTATAATTTTTAAAATGCCATTATATTCCTTATAATTGTTACTTTGAATTGCCTGATAACTTTTTTTATAATAAACTTTCTGAATTTTTTATAATAGAAAATTTGAAACAAGATTCCAAAGTATATAAAATTCAATTAGAAATGAGCTTTTCAGAATATATTTTTTAAATATATATATATATATATATATATATATATATATATATATATATATATATATATATATATATATATTAAATGAGTGTTCCGAAACACATTACTACTAATTTAGATTTTTTGGCGAGTTATTAATAACTTCTAAATTATATAATATGGAAATCAAATATATTATAGATTGTGTAGTTAAGAAGTTAAGCATTATATTTTATTACTAAATTATATAATTTTAAGTAAAATATAATTTCTAAATTCAGAAGTCATTTTTATCTTCTGCATTGTACACTAAGAAAAAGGAAAATGAGAGATTCATTTTATATAGGTGCAAGAAAAACAAAAATGTGAAGATACAACAACAGACTCGGTCCAGGCCTGTATAGTAAAACCCAAATAAAGAAAATATTTGAAAAGAAAAATAATTTTTTTTTACTCTGCATCACTTGACAACCTATTTCTAGAGATATTTTGGTCATTAAAAATATAAATTTTATATTTGTAAAGTAAAATAGTGAATATAAAATATGTTTAAAATATACGTGAATGATAGTTTGTCATCTCTTACCCATGGCTAATGCCTTTTCGTATCAATTATAAAATTAAATGATGAATTATGTATTTTTATTAAAAAATTAAAATATATTTTTAGGTTTCTAAATTGCGTATTTCATAAATATATTTTAAACTATGTAATTTGAAATATATTTTTATATTGTTTAATTATGAAATCCAAAAATATATTATTAATTACATAATTTTAAATATATTTTTAATTTTTTGAATTATATAACTCAAAAGTATATTTTAGATAATAGATTGTATAGTTTGAAATGTATTATTAACTTACTCAATGTAATCTTGAACACATTTTTAAAATAAATTTTTAAATTACACAATTTATAATATTTCTAAGTAATGGAAAATATGGACTTTTTCCACACATGTGGTGCAGGAAGAAGATATGGAGGTACTAAAAGAAATACCTATGTTGGACTTTTGTTCACTATTTAAATGTGTTGAGCCCAAATCGGTAGAATACACCGAAGCTCAATTTTTCCTGTTAACTATTTAAATTTGTTGAGCCCAAATATATATATAATTAATGAGATAGTGAGGATAAATGTTTCGCATATCCATATCTTTTAAATTTAATAATACTATAATCATATAACTAATGAAAATATCATTTATTGAATAATTATCCAATGGTGTAATATAAATATTAAGTTGAAATATATGAATGGAATGAAAATACGTGTGCAGGGTGTATCTTGGGTGTACCTTGAGATAGGTTTGGGCTTTACTATTGTGATCAAATTTTTTGTTAAGTTTATCCATAACTTTTTGTGAAAAAAAAAAAGAACATTTTTATTATACAAATTACCCTATGTATTTTTAACATTACAATAATGATATGAAATGGTTTCTCTTATGTATTGTGTAGCACATTTTCTATTTATTTGCTGTGTATTTAATTGTATATACTAGTTAATATTTAAACAAATTTCCTTTCAAATTTAATTAATTATAAACAAGTTACGTTTTTTCTTACTAATAGTAATCAAATTCATTTGCTACAATTTTCTTTTCGAATTGAATTTGAACTAAATAACACATGTTGTCATTTTTAGAAGTAATTGAATTAATTATGATATAAATTAATATCATAACTAAATTATTAAAAATAAAATATAATTTTGTTGAATAGTTAAATTAATTATTGTTATTATTGTAAATAGTAAATTTTGTTGTAATTAATTAATTTAATTTTACAATTATTTTTATACTCACATACACATTTCTCTTCTCAAGCACTAAGAATTCTCTCTTACTATATCACACACACCTCTCTGTTGAGAATTCCCAAAATATTATACACACATATTTCTCTGTTGAGAATTCCCAAAATATTATATACTCCTCAGTAATAATATACTATAATTTCAAATTAAAGAAACCCACGTAAACACACACTAAAAAAACTTAGTGTTTTAAAATTTGACATATATGCATATATTAAATCAAAAATTAAAATTTTATAATTTATGCATTTCGTCAAATCTCATCCATACATTTATAAGGATACACATTTCATAAATTCATTAACATTATTTCATAATCAAGTGTTTAACTTTAAACACAACTAGCTACCTTTCATGTCATAACTCAAAAATGACAATTTCCAAAGACATGTGTGTTAAATTAGACTCAAAGATCTACCATGTTATATTACTTCACTAAGTTGCATTACAACAAAGTTACATAATAGAAACACAATCCACTTATATGATAGAGTAAATCCTAATGACCTACTAAACTCACTTTTCTTTCCCACAAAAACCATATATTAACTTGTAGGAACCTCCTTTGTCTCTTACCACCTAATATAGTATGACAAGCATAGGTTCATCTCACCTTTCTTTTTTGTCTAACCCAACTTCTTCTTTCCTCTACCATGACGTCTGCTTCCTCCAACCCAACCTCTGATCTTTCCTCCACCACAACTTCATCCTTTCTTCCCCAAACCTTCAACACTCCCATTTCTCTCAAACTCACCGATGATAACTATCTCATATGGCAACAATAAGTTCTGGCAACACGTTTTCTCTTTGCACCCATGAAGCCACTGACACTTTCAACCTTCCCTTTCTCAACCATGACCGATATGATCAATTGATTATAGCATGGTTGCTAGACTCCATGACCACTCCAATACTCACCAAGATGGTGGGTCTTGACACATCTTTTCAAATTTGGTCCAAGTTGAAAACTATCATTTTTTCCTAGTGTGTGTGCAAGTCAAGAAACTCAAGCTCCAACTTTGTCACATGTCCTTACAATCACAATAAGGTTTCTTTCAGGTTTGAGATATGTTTGTTTCTTGAATATATAGCTCTCAGCACAAAGGATACATCTATCTATATCCTTCTCATAAACAATATATCTCCCGCCATTTTTATTTTCAATGAACAAATGTTTCCATACGCCCTTCTTAACAACCATTTAAACCACAATTTGTGTACACTTCTGTTACACCTAACTAATCTACCACTATCACCATTCTTCTCGCCACACATCCTAATCAATCAATCTTTAACTTCATTTTCCAATCATACACCTCTTCATGCATCTCCTACCGCTCGATCTTTCTCTCCCTATCCTGATTTAAACGATAACCCTTCTCCCATAACAGATCACACTCCTCCATCCAACTCTTCTCCTTCTATCACAGCAAACCCCACTCCATCACCAACTCCTCTCTCGCTAATAAGCATCCCATGGTAACACAAGCTATAATAGATGTTTTGAAACCTAAAACATTTAACGTTATTTTTTCTACTGAACCAAAAACTTATAAAAAGGCTGTGAAAGATCTGGGTTGGTTAACTGCCATGCAAAATGAATATAATGTGTTACTTGTAAATAAAACTTGGATCTTAACTCCTTTACCTAATGGTGCGACTATCATTTGATATAAATGGATCTTTTGTGACAAGTTTAATGCAAATGGAAGTTTTGAAATTCACAAAGCTATGTTGGTTGTGAAATGCTTCCAACAAGTTGCAGGACGTGATTACCTTGACACATTCAACCCAATTATCAAAGCTAACACCATTGGAGTAATTCTTGCACATGTTGTCCTGCAAAAATGGCGTATTCATCAACTATAGATAAATGATGCCTTCATAGATGGTGATCTTGTTGAAGACGTTTACATGAATCAACCTCCATGCTTCACTACCTTTGATCCATAACTTGTTTGCAAACTTTACGGAGCTCTCTATGGGCTTAAACGAGCTCCCAGATCTTGGTTCTGTAGGCTAAGTTCCATCCTTTATCAACTAAAAGCGATATATTTCATTTTGTTAAATTTTCACCTACTTATTCAATCTTTGTTCTTGTATAAGTTGACGATATCCTTATCATAGGTACCTTAACCACTGTCATACACTTTCTTATCAACCTTATAAGCAACACATTTGTCTTCAAAGATCTTAGAGACTTACATTATTTTCTTGGCGTTGAAGTGACGTGAGATACTTATGGAAACCTTTATCTTACTAAGTCATAATACATTAAGGATATTTTATAGATGACAAATTCCAAGTCTCAACCAACACCTAGGAGATCTTCCTACGCCTTACACAAGATGGTTCAACAATTGTTTAAGACCCAACCATATATCGCTCCATTGTTGATGCCCTTCAATACTTAACTCTCACTCGTCCTGAACTAACGTTCTTTGTCAACAAGATCTTTTAGTTTATGCATAATCAATAGGAACACCATTGGCATGCCATAAGGCATATACTTCATTATCTAGTTGGAACTATCCATCATGGTCTTGACATTCGTCCCAACAATCAATCACAATACTTCATAATTGTCTTCAACGATGTAGATTTTGTTGTGGATCTCGACGATCGTAAATCTACAACAAGTTATTGTGTCTACTTTAGGAATAATGTTATTTCTTAGGCTTCAAAGAAACAAAAAGTTTGTCTATATAAGCACCATCGAAGCTCAGTAGAGAAGCATCATTGTGGTCATTATTGAAATCCTACGATTATGCACCCTTCTTTAGGAGCTTTATATTAATCACATCACACCTAAAGTTTATTCAGAAAATATCAATTTTGTTCATCTTGCATCAAATCTCGTGTTGCATTTATAGACCCATGCATTTTGAAATCTACAACATTTTTGAGATCGATGTTCACGTAGTATATGATCATATTCAACAACATTGTTTACAACTTGTTCATATCTCGACTCAGTTTCAAATCGCAAACTCTCTCACCAAACCTCTTTCTGTCTTGTCTTTTCTGCACTTTAAAAGAAAATATTTTACACTTCATCATGTGTATATATATATATATATATATATATATATATATATATATATATATATATATATATATATATATATATATATATAGGTTAAATAACACATGTGTTCCCTATTTTCGTTTAGTTTTGTCAATTTAGTCCTAATATTGTTTTTTTGTTCAATCAGGTCATAATTTTTGCCAATTTTGTTCAATTTGGTCTTTTGCTGCTAACTCCGTGTAATGATTAATGGTAATGAATAATGAATATTTTGTTTCAATTTGGTCCTTTTTTATTTTGGTTAAATTATGCCTTTGGTCCCCATTTTTGTAGCAAAATATCAATTTGATCCCTTTATTTTTTTTTATCTCAATTTGGCCCCTATTTTGGGAAGTTTGATGCAATCAAGTCCTTTCCGTTAATGGTGTAGTAACGATGTTAAATGGGGTGTCACGTGTCAGTTCCTGAATTTTTTGATTTTTTTTGATTTTTTTTATTTTTTTAAAAAAATTATAAATTTTCCACGTGTCAAGCTGACATCGTGCCACATGGTAGTGACAGTGCCACGTGTCACTATTATGCTAGGTGTCATTTTTTCATTCTCAATTTGGTCTCTGTATTTTAATTTTTGTCTCAATTTAGTCCCAATTTTTTTAAAAATTGTGCAATTTCGTCCCCTTCCAAATTAAAACAACAATTAACTTTTATATAAATGTTATACAAATATTTTCATTAAATTTGATATTTTTATTTAAATTGATATTTTTATTATGTATTTTCAACAAAACTAAGTTTATTTAAATTTGTTTAACGTTCAATTTTACTTAAAATTGTTTTTAAATTTTCTATATTTTGAATTCACCCGACCCGAAAGTACACTATCCATTTTGGGAACGTCCGGTGCCAAAGTCATTGAATGGGTAAGTCGCCAATTCCTAAAACGAACTATTTAATGTACTTTATCCGCCCGCTGGGCTACGAGTGGGTATTTTACCAGAGGTTTTTATTGTATCAATCTACCCCTGTGTGATTCTTGTTGAAGCATATACTCCTCGGGGAGGGTAATTTGTTTTTTATTGTTACATAAACTAGTTAATTTTTTTTAAATTTATATAATTGTTATTTTTACACCAACTAAAACATTTGCATAGAAATTGTTGAATTTTACACATTTTAAAAATATGTAATTATTTAAAATATAAATTCATATAAAAACAATATTAAAGCATGATGTAATAAAATATTAATATAATTTATGAATTTCTTTTTTGTTATTAGCATTATTTTCTATTAAAACAATTTTAAATAAAGTTTAATGTAAAATATAAATTAAAATAAACTTAATCTTGCTAAAAATATTTACTTGAAATATCAATTTTGATAGAAATATTGTGTACATTTATGTTGAAATTAAATTTGGTTTCAATTTGGAGAGGGACAAAATTGCACAATTTTTACAAAAATTGGGACTAAATTGAGACAAAAATTAAAATATTGGGACCAAATTGAGAATAAGAAAATGACACCTAACATAATAGTGACATGTGGTACTATCACTTCCACATGGCATGATGTTAGTTTGACACGTGATAATTTTTTTAACTTTAAAAAAAAAATAATCAAAAAATTCAAAAAAAATTCAAAAAATCCAGGAATTGACACATGACACCCCATTTAACACCGTTACTACACTACTAACGGAAAGGACTTGATTGCATCAAACTTCCCAAAATAGGGACCAAATTGAGATAAAAAAAATAAAGGGACCAAATTGATATTTTGCTACGAAAATGGGGACCAAATGCATAATTTAACCTTTTATTTTTTATTTTTTATTTAATTTATTTTAATTTTTGAAAAAAATGTCAATGTGTTAACTCAATAGTGTGCCACATGTTAGAGTCAATATTTTATATTCAATGTGGTCTTTATATTTGTTACTTTTTTTGCATTTAGTTCTATTTTTTTTAAATGGAGCAATTTTGTCTCCAAATCGAGACAATTTAATTTTTATATAAATGTTATAATGATGTTTTTATTAATATTCAAATTTTTATTAAATATTTTTGGTTTAGGGTTACAATTAGTTTAAAATTTTAGGTCAATTATATTAGGGACAAAATTGTCTCATTTTAAAAGAAATGGGACTAAATTGAACAAAAGTAAGGAATATAAGGACCAAATGGAATATAAAATATTGACTCTGACACGTGACATGCTGCTAGATTGATATGTAGGCATTTTTCAAAAATTAAAAAACCAAAAAACCACGTAACGACACATTGTAGTCACTGTTTGCTAATATTAATCATTTAATCAAATTAGTAAAAAAGGACCAAATTGAACAAAATTGACAAAAAATTGGACTTGATTAAACAAAAAAAATATTAGAACTGATTCACAAATGAAAATAAGACTAAATGCGTAATTTAACTATATATATATATATATTCACATTCAAATAAAGTTTGTATTTAATAATGTTAATCTAAGTCAAATAAGATTTACAACACTTTCTCAAATAGAGGTGTCAATTTGATCCAACTCACAGGACTTGACTCTAACCCATGTGGACTAAGACAAAAAAGTTCACATTAAAAAGAGTCTCCATAAAAAAGTTTATAGAGCCAAAAAACTAACAAAAGTCAGGATTAGCTCATAGACTTTCTTTTTAAACATTAAAATTATATTATTTTTTAAAATTTATTAAATTTTGCAACGACCTAAATGTGCTGACGATCGAGATGATATGTGTGTGTTGATTCCTTCCGGTGAAAAATAAAGTATTTACACTTCCAACGCTTGTTAGCAAAATCTGTGTAAAATGAAGTCCTTATGTATTAAGGTTGATAAGTGCTTCACTCGTATTAATAATATTAATGAATACACACATATTATTCATTATTCGTATTTATATCATTATTACAAATTATCTCACTTTATACATGTTTGATTTTTGTTTGAATATTTTAAAAGTGGTCACACTAAAACTAATAAATAATTGTTATAAAAACGAAATAATAAATGATAATATAAGGCTTATTTTTTATACACACACTAGTAATTATGCAACTTTACATTAGGATGTGACGTGCCAACAACAGTCCATCATCCACAATTAAAAGATTAATTAGCACTAAAATAAAATATCTAATGTCGGTTTTGTCGTTTGCTAGTGAAGATTGGATTTATTAAAGCTGACAAGTTATTGGGAAAGTTTTACCAACAAAACTTTAATTTAATGAAGCATCACTAAATATTCTCTGATAACACCAAGGTAACTCCTTAACAAATATCTATGTTGCTTCTTTAACACTGAAGGAGATAAATTCAAAATTAAAAAAAATATAAAATTATCTAAGCGAAATATACTCATCTAATAAATACAAAAGTTGAACCCTTAGCATGGGTTTAAAATGAGAATTCTATAATTTGTAAAATATTTAAATATATTACATTTGTGTTTATCTTATTTCAAATTATTTTTTAAATATTTTATTTGTATAAGACAATTTAAATTTATTAAATTTAATTTATTAATTTAAATGAAATATTTCTGTTATCATTAAATGTAAAAGTTATTTAAATATTAAATAACTATTAAAATTAAAAGATATCAATATTAATGATTTTTAGTCAATCTTATTTAATATTTTTCAATTGTTAATATATTTTATCAACTATTATTTGATAAGTTTGTTGACCATAATTATTTACACTAACATCAATCAAGATTATTTATTTTTACACAATGTTGTTGGTTAAAGTTTTTTTCTTTTTTCAATTGATGGCAAGCTAAACATATTAATAAAAAAAACAATCATAGTTAATGTTGATTGAGTATGTTGCAATCATACATATATATGTTTTTTTGAACCTTAGAGCTTTAAGGTTTCGCACTAGTCACTGTAGGAAATTCCCTAAATAGAGATTGATTTAGGGACACAAATATTTGATTATTATACAAATATTTGATTATTATATAGGTTTGATTTGTATAAATCATTTTAGAAATTGAGGATTACTAGTTTTTAAATTATTTGTTGTCATTGAATAGGTTTTTCCAACTGCTCATTACTGAAATTAATGACTAAGATTAGGTACTCTGAATTTACATTCTAATTAAACTCTAATTATTTTATAGTGATGAATTTTTTAAATTTAAAAACCATTAGGTCAATTTTAAAAAATATTTTCTTAATGTAAGAAGGGTTATTTGGTAGAGTTCTTAAATTTATTTTTAATTCATTAGGTTCGTGAAGAGATATCACTTTTAATTTAATTTATACATCTTCAGTTTTAAAATCCGTGGGAAGTAGTTTTTGGGCATCTATAATTTTTTTTTAGAAAATAGTGCATGAGAAACACTACTTTCCATGGAACAAAAATTGTGAAAAACATGGTACATTCATGCAAAATATATCAAAACACATCGAATAAAAATAATACTAATTTATTATATATAAGTGAAACGTAAACCTCTTTATAATTTAATTTTGTGAACTAGGTTATAAAGTTCATTTCTAATAAAATATTTATTTTATAAAAAAGAATTATGTGAAAAGTAATGCATAAAAAATAATTGTATATTATCCGTGAAAAATAGTACTTGAGAAATAACCTTTTTATCCAGACAGGAATATTTGTGGAAAAAGTTTCATGAAAGGTATTCTTTTTATCTATGAAAAATAATGCAGGGCAATGCAAATTTCTGCTACTTTTCTAGATTTTTCTTTCTTAAACGTGAAGAGAAAATGCTGTGAAGAAATTTACTTAGTTGAGAAAGTAATCAAAATTATGACAACAATAACATTAAAAGACTACGAAAAAAAAAAGATGAACTCTTAAGTTTTTCTAAAATGTGACACACTTAATAGAAAAATAATATTTATGGTTGATTTTTCTTAAATTTTTTCATATTTTAAAATAAAAGTATGATATGATTGTGTTGGAGGGTTTACTAAAACAAAAATTATAGTTTGACAATTTTTTTCTTACAAACTTGATAAAGTTTGCTTTTTACACTAAGATATTGAAGTTTTAATTTTAATTTTAATTTTTTTAAAAGTTTTTCACTTTGGTTGGGAAAAGGACAAAAGTTTGTTAAAATTTTCTTTGCTAAAACATCGTTCCCTTGTCAAAATTTGTAAGATAAAATATATTATTTAAGATAAATATCTGTTTCAAAGTGTTTTTGTGGTTAATAAAGTGCAAGATGAGACTAAGAAGGAGAGAAAAACACGTTGTATTATATAGTTATTTATAGGAAGATATACAATAAGATAAATTAAAAATATATATTCTACATATTAGGGAAAGACTATATTTTTAATATAAATGAATTATTTAGATTAAGGGATGTTACAATAAGGAGTTGGGAGATAGTCATAGATTATGTATAGTGAATTTCACTGATTTTTCTCTTGTTATTATACAAAGATTATAGTAATAGAAGTTTATTAGTCAAATTTATGTAATCAAATGCATTTGTGGAATCATGAAATAAGAAACATAATACAAAGATAAAATGAAGTTATTCATCATAAATGTTTATGGAAAATGAGTGAAGTAATGATCTTTATTTATAATCTTATGTCTTTTGTTAAAGCTAATTAAAGAATTTTAATTTTAATTTTTATAATTTATTTATTGCACAAAAGCAAAATTTAATTTAGAATGTATTACAATTGATTATACAAAAGAGCTTATTATAAGGATAAATTTGAACAAAGAAGACCCTCTTGCCCCTTTACTTTTTATAATGGTAAGAGAACGATTGAGTGGGTTGGTAAGATAAACTTAAAAAAAAAAAAAATTGTTCTCTAGGTTTAAGGTAGGTGATAGAAAAATGAAATCAACACATTTTGAAGTGTTTTTAAGGGACAAACAAAAATTCAAATGAGTAGACACAAGTCTACGAATCTTGTCTAAAATATTAATAATTTTTTTTATAATTAACAAATAATATCATGGTTTAGTTGTCTAAAGAAATCACTTAGTGTACAACAACTTTTAAAATCTTTAAAATTGAATGATCAATCTTACATTCTATACACAATACAAATCACTAAATATATATACAAGTTAGATGAAGTCAATTTAGAAGAAGTCTTTACAAAAAGCTGTAGATGTTATGTTATTGCAAGAGTAAATAAAAATATTTTAAGAGACTTTACGTACACAAAGAATAGATACAAGTCTAATTAAACACTACAAACTTGGAAAGACAAAAAATAAAAATAAAAAAATAAACTATTGGAAATATTTTTAATATAATTTTAAAAATAAATAATATAAAATTCTATACTAATATTTTTCATAAACTTTTAATTTTATGGGTTAATGTTATTTATGGTTAACGATTATATTCTTATTTTAATTTACTCATTTGGCTCCATTCCTACCTATAAATATCAATTTAGGTGCATGGGAAAAGACATAACAAACACCAGAGTTCTCTCAATAGTATTCTTCTTTTTCTTCTCTATACTATTTCTTAACACAATGATGTTTATAAAGGTTTAGAGATCCTTCGCTGCACTCGATTTATCTGACGGGTTGTTGTATCTTGGAAGAGAAGTGTATATGTTCTTGTTTTTCCTTGTGCATGCAATAAAGGTGTTTTCTCTATAAAGATAACACTATATGTCACTAGTGCAGATTTGACATTTTACTTCGCCTTATAGGCCTCGGTTACAGCTGAACCGAAGCCTATAAGGAGGCGGTGGCATTTTTGCAATTTCGTCAGGCTTTTGGCCTCGGGTCTTTAAGGACCGAGGCAATAAAGGGGGCTTTAGGCCTCAGTTACAAATGAACCGAAGCATATAAGGCAGCCCAGTTTTCAAATTTTCAAAAATGCCACCAGCATCAGGCTTTTGGCCTCGGTTCTTTAAAGACCGAGGCAGTAAAGGGCGCTTTTGGCCTCGGTTA
>Ga0214544_1011558_pt1 | contig 12111 bp, 4 predicted proteins | sample CNSS3metaG_FD_160074 | JGI IMG/M metagenome (GOLD analysis project Ga0214544, IMG submission 160074) | Root nodule microbial communities from cowpea collected in UCLA plant growth center, Los Angeles, California, USA - CNSS3 | ecosystem: Host-associated > Plants > Roots > Nodule | place: USA...
TTCAAAAAAAATTATATATATATATATATATATATATATATATATATATATATATATATATATATATATATATATATATATATATATATATATATATATATATATATATCATACACGTGTTATGTGTGAGATACATTCGACAACAACAAAAATGGAAGTTGTAATCATGAAGAATAGATTTTTATCTCTTAAGGTTGCATTAAATTTTGTTTTTTCTTTTTGTTATGATACTTAAAATATATATTTAAGTTATCTAAAATTAATATAATTTAATATATTATACAGAGAAAATACTATATTAAATATTTTTATATCGTACATATTTTATAACATTTTCTTTGTATGTAATTATTAATAGTGATGCACTTCTAATTTTGAGTTTCAATAGTATGCATCCTTCAAGTTTTTATTAAAAATAATTTATTATTTTTTAACATTATGCATATATATATACATACATACGTATGCATTTTATTATTATGGTAATATTTTATTATATATACGAGTGAAAATATAAATATATTCACTTTTTTATGATAATAAAAAATAATAAAATTATTACTATAATTATACACAAATTTAGAATTAAATATGTTTTTAGTCTCTTAAGTTTCAATGAAATTTAGAATTATTTCATCTTTAAAACTCTTCATCTTTAAAAATGTGTTAATTTAATTATTTTAACCAAATTTTGTTAAGTTTATCTGACGTTTCAAGCGCATTTCATTGATAATATTTAAATTGTTTACACCGTTTGACACATTTTCGTTTCAATGTGAACTCAAATATTATCATCAAATGTGTTTAAAATGTCAAATAAACTTAACAAAATTTGGTAAGAATGACTAAATTCACGCATTTCTAAAGATGAAGACTAAATTGGTATAAAGTTTCAAAGAGAGACTAATTCAAAAATTCACTGGAACTTTAGGGACCAAAAACATATTTAACTCTAAAATTTACAATGATTTTGTTATAAATAGTTTTATTTATTTTATATGTAATTTTCTAATAAAATATTGTTAGATTTAGAAAATTTTTAAACAAAAAAACAGTTAAATTTAAATAAAAAGACTTAAAAAAATAATATTAATAATAAAATTGAAAAATAAGTACGAATACTAATTTTTAATTTTAAAATCATAATTTTAACTTTATCTTTCGTAATATTGTTAACTAATTTTTAAACTGTCATATGAACTTCATTCATTTTTTCTTTTTTGTTTCTTCATATTTATAGGTTCTACACTAAAATTCATGTACTTTTTACTATTATTTTCAATCTTTTATTTTTTTTAACTTAAAAAATCCAAACACAGAGGTATGATAGCACCTTTGAGTATCTGCTAGTGGTGAGATAAAAACGATATTATTATTTGCATCTTAATTTTATTTTTTTTCACTAAAAGGAACTACATATGACATTTAAAATGCATAGATATTTGAATGAATTGTTTATATTTTAAATTTACAAATACGTCGAATGAATGAAAAAATTATGTGTAAATATTTGTATTTAAAAATGACTACTCAATATTTTTTGACTGGTAAGATGATTAAGTAATATTATTTTTACAAATAATGAAAGTATGGCCAACCAAATAAAATGACTAATGATAATCTGTCAAATAAGATATATTAATTTTAAAAACTGACATAAAAATAGGTTAATAAATAATTTTAATTTCTTTACTTAGTTAATGAGAATTTTCGTTATCTTCATAGTTAATAAGTATATGATTTCTTGTCTTAATCTCTGCAAATATTTAATTTTAATTACGACTGAGAAATAAAATTTGAAAATTTTAAGCTTAAAAGCATACATTTTATTACATATAATATAAAAATTAAAATCAAATAAAGTATAAAATTAAAATACCTGGTATTTTTGAGGATGAAAATGCACCAACAATAACACAGTGGTTAAACGAAGTATGCATGGGGATGAAGTTAGGTGGAGACATTTCTCACATATTTTGGCTGCAAAACGTGGTTCATTTGATATTATCACTTATTATTGCTATTTTTATTATTAAGTCTCGTGAACTATATTTCTTGCATTATTTCTAAGACTTCGATATATAACTATTGTTAAAGTGTGATATTATTAATGGATGCTTAAATTTTCAAAATTATTTTATTGAAACATTAAAAAATAGAATCGAAGTTAAAACATATAACATAGTGAATTGGAAAAAAAGCCACGTTCACTTGCTTTAAAAAAATGTGCTTTAGAATTCAAATTCTCATTAAATTGTTAAGTGAATTTAAAGTGTTTCATTGTATTAACAGAAGAAAAATATATACAAACTCATATTTCTGTTTGTGATTGAACTATGTGAGACTTTCTGATATAAATTAGGAATTATCTTTTTTTTTTCTTATTTGAATATACAGCACTAATATTTTGACTTTAGACTATTCAATGTCATCATAGTTATTATGTTTAATAACTTTTACGTGTTAATTATTAGCACTAATATTTTCTTAAACGGTGGGCGCTGCTTTTAACTAAGTAATAATGATATAATTTACTTTTTTTTATTAATGCAATGATAGGTGAAAATTTGTATTATCGTAAAAGTACGATGATTAATATTTTATGTACTTTTAACTCTAAATTTAACACTTATTTAAAATTTTAAAATATAAGTACATATAATTTTAAATAATTTTTATATAACGTTCTTAATACTAATATTTTTAAGAATCTGATTCTAGTTAATTCAACTTTGTTTATATAAAATCTTATTATTTAAAACAATATATATAAGTATGTTTAATATGAAGGAGATAATGTTTTTAAGAATGCGAGTATTGTTAAGTCGTATACCTTTATATGTAAAAATATACAAGTTTATTAACACATTCTGATAAGTTTTAATAAAATTATTTTACATTTTATTAAATTAAAATAATTGTATTATTATACAATACAATTTATAATCACTTTTTTAGTGTTTTTTATTATAAGATTAATTTACCTATAAACAATTATATTATGTGATAAAACAAATAAAGATAAAATATTTATCTAATCATAGTTTCAAATTTCAAAATTTAATTATTTAAGTTACACAATTTCTTATAAATACGTTTTTTTTCTTCTAAAATTATATAATTTTAAAAGAAACCAAAAAATCATGCAAAACTGCACATATGTCTTGGTAAAAAGGTTAATTATAATAAAATAAAAATGTTAAATATATTTTTTATCTTTTAACTTTTATTAAACTTTAGAGGTAGTCCATCTTTTAAACTTTTGTTCAATTTAGTATCACATATTTAAAATTGTATGGATTCAGTTATTTCAACAAATTTTGGTGAGATTTATTTAATGTTTTAAATATATTTCATGATAATATTTAAATTATTTAAACCGTTTGACACACTTTTGCGTCAATATCAGTTGAAAGATATATTTGAAATATTAAATAAATTTAAAAAAATTTGATTAAAAAAATTAAATTCATACATCACTAAAGATAATGATTAAATTTGACCAAAATTTAGAAAAGAAAAACTAATATAGATATATGACAAATATAATGAACATAGAGCTATCTACATAATTTATTTATTTTCAAATAGTGAAAAAAGAGAACTTTTGTTCCACCACATGTTTTTATTTTCCTTTTCTTTACTTCTGTATTTATTCTTTTAAAATGAAACTCACGATTTATTCAAATAGGAAGACTAATTTAAAATATAACCCTCAGCCTCATGAGTGTGTCTCGTACCAATTAGGCTTTCCTACAAACTCAACCAATAATTTGTCTTTCCAAAATGTGAAATATTTTCGGAAATGTGAAATTTTTGGACGTACCTGGGATTTCATGGAAAAAGAAAGTGCCGTACAGTTTTTGGTTGGTGGCCAAAAGTTATGAATTTTTTCTTCACATTTAACACCTTTGTAAAGCTTTCATTTTATTAATTTCACTCTATTTTGATAAATTAATAATTACAAATATTTCTATGCTTACTAAATTAATAAATTAATCCGTAAGTTATAATCCTTCTATTTATATTAAATTTAATTTATTCTATAATTTATAAAACATATCATTTCAATAAATATAAAATACTTTTTTATTATATATATATATATATAATAACTCTATTACATATTTTTTAAAAGAAAATTAGTGTACATATTTGGTGGACAATTTATCATTTTAATATAAAATATCTTCTCTAGTATGCTTTTTCTTATCCAAACATCTAAAATTGGTAATATTGGTCTATTTAATTTTGTGGCTTTTAAAGTTTAAAACTTTGAAATTTCAATTAAAAGAGAGTTGTCAATTTTAACATTTTTATTTATACATGTATGTGTACTGATGTGATTTTTAAAATTATATAATTTATTGTAAAAAGAGAGACTATTTCAAAATAAACAAGTTTTAAAAACAAAAACATGCTAAAATAAAAACATTTTTGTTTCCATTTCAAAAAAGTAAACTTTTAAGAACATTTGATAATGTTGTTGTAAATAATCTGAAAGGGTTAAAAAATAAAATTAAAGAATTAATAAAAACTTCAAGATTTCGTTGTATTTATAGTTACTAATATATCATTTTTCATTTTAATGGCTAAAAAATACTATTGTTAAAAATGAAAATTAAAAATTTTAATATTGAGAAACATATGACTTTATTGGATATAGAAAAATATAAAAGTTAAATGTAAATAGATGGTGTTTTTAAGAGTGAAAATGGAACAATAATGATATATAGTGGTTAACAGTAAGGGTGGCAATTAGGACTTGACTCGCAGAAAAAATGCAAGGCGGGTCAGGGCAGTGAGCCCGTAAGTCCGCATAGGCCCGCGGCTCGTGCGACAGCCCGTGCGGGCCGGCCCGCAAGCCTATATAAAATTAAAAAAAAACTTGAACTTGTGTATATTAATTACTTCTTTTATGGACTCTTGTATTAACGTTTCAAATTCTTGTATAACTGAAAAAGATAAGTATTATGTAAGTTTTAATTTGCTAAAATTGAAAGAATACATTGTGTATGTCATAGTATGAATATGATGAAAATGTTGAATTATCAATTTATCATCTAATTCTCCAAAGTCTTTACTTAATTTTGTGAACTTCTTAAAGTTTTCCAATTTTTAAACATTGAAAGTTTTATCATAAAAATTTTAAAAAATTTTTAAAAAAATAAAAATGAAAAAACGGACCGGCCTGCAAACCTGCAGACCAAGTGATATGCGAAACGAATTAATATTTTCGACCCACACAAAATATACGAGACGGAACAAACCAATCCGCGTTACGTAAACTTTATGCGAGCCGGATCTAAAAACGGATCGGACCGACCCGCATTGTCACCCCTGGTTAACAGAGGTGTGCATAGGGACGTTGTTAACCGGGCAAGGTAAGGATGGTGTGGGTTTTTCACGTATTGTGGATGGAAAACGAGGTTCATTCATAGGATATCATCACTTATTATTGTTGTTATTTTAGTATTATGTCCCACATTCATCAACTTTATCTGCCACTAAGGGGACCAAACACTGCAATGGCCCCACATGTTCAAATCTACACTATATTTTTTTCATCATTTCACCGTTTATTTCCCAAGACTCAGGAATCCACACCAGATCTTTAATCATTTTAAAATTACTTTTTAAAGTATTAAAGATCGAAGTTAAAATATCTGACATGATAAAGTATAAAAAATCACTCATACTATCATAAGCATGAGAAACAATGAACATTACACAAATTATGGTATTAAAGTGAAGAGTAGTTTGTATTTTTCTTTTTGTAAATAACGTTAATGTTCCCAACTGTTATGGAAGTAGAATAAAGTTGAAGTGGCCAGCTAGAAGATAAATGTAAAACTAGTTTTTGACAAAAATACCGGTTTTAGTATAGAAAAAACGGACTGCATTAGTACCACAAAAAAGTCAATAACAAGATAATTGTGATTTATATATGACATAAAATGTTTTACCAGATCCATTTATTTAGAATAATATAATTAGAAAGGAAAAATCCAAAAAAAAAGAAGTAATGTACGTATCATATAACACTCCTGTAGCAAATATTAAATATTTAATGAGAAAATTATTACACTTTTAACCGTCTTAAATAGTTTTATATCATGTTTCTGTTGGAAGTCTCACATCGATTAGAGATAAGGTTAATTCACAATATATAAGTGGGTTCAATTCTCACCTTACAAATTGATTTTGTGGGGTTGAATTAGGCTTAAAAGTTTACTTCTAACATAGTATCAAAACCGATTCCACCCGATATCGGGTCGTCAACGGATCACCCACTAATTTCTAGTTCCACGAGATTCTCAGCGTGAGGAGGTGTGTTGGAAGTCTTACATCAACTAGAGATAAAGTCAATTTACAATATATAAGTGGATGTAATCATCACTTTACAAGTCAGTTTTGTGGGGTTGAATTACGCTTAAAGTTCACTTTCGGTATAGGTTTCTATAGATACTTTTGATTTTATTGGATTTGAATGGTTGGAATCACGTTTGGGTTGTAAAGATCAAGGGAGAGAGGATTAATTAAGAAAGCGATTTGGAAATAATAGAGGCTTAAGTGATTAATCCATTTATTTGGTTCACCAAACAAGACTCTGGTCCACGGGCGTGTCTAAGGCAACTGTTTCTTGTCCACTACTGTTTGACTATTGACTATTTGGCCACTAGATTCCGCACACACACAGAATGTACCACTCATCACTTTCTCAATTTTGATTTTGCTTCCGCCATTTCAAAACTTTAGACTAATCAATTCCTTAATGCCAATACTTCAAATATAAAGATTAGAAACTATGATATAAAAATTTAGGGAAAAAAAAAAGGAGAGTAGAGATAAATATTAAAATATATAATGAATAATAATTGATAAATGATGTATGTGGAGGGCGAATGAAGCATATTATATAATGAAATGAATGATGTAATAGGGTAAGGTAATGATGGAGAAGGGTAGAATTTGAGGATTGAAGATAAAATGGAATCTCAACGGTCATGATGTATAGAAGAAGACAGTGTCTGTAGCAAGGTGGCAGCGTGTAATAATCGCGTAGGAATCATAGACAACCTTACCCTCCATCTTTTCTTTTCCTATTTTTCAACCATAATAAATATTAATTATTTAATCTTGCAGTGAATAAAAATAATTTTGGTGCATTTTGGGAATAGTAGCGAAAGAGAGAGGGGAGGCAGACACTAGCACGAGGAATGGACCAGAAGCAGTTAGTAGCACTAGAATAATAAAAGAAACCGTGGGCCCCAGAGGATATGAATTTTCCTCTATCTTCCATCAGGCCCACAATAGACTGGGCCCACTCTTCAAATTCTTGGCCGCTTGTGGGCTCGTCGCGGATTTCAAATCTATTTTTAGTTTCCGCCTTTCATTCCTTGATATCCTCCACGTGTCATCTCATCTCCTTCTCCCAAAACGCACACATCCACTAATTAAGCGACAATCTTTAAGTACGTGGTTCAAACGTTCCAAAACTTTTTCTTTTTCTGTTTCCTTTTTTTTTTTTGAAGTTTTGCAACAACAGACTCAAACACAAACACTCTTTGACTTCCTATTAAATTATTCACTTCCTCTGTTATTGTTGTAGATATGACACATTATGAGTATTAATTATGAAAACATTTTGAAAGCAATTATGTTAACTCGTAATAATAAATGATAGTCGTGAGTTGAATGAAAAAGTACATTCACAATCCCAATGTATCCACTAAAGTTTAGGTTTTGCATTTTTAAAGAATTTCAAAAATCATAAAAATAAATATGACTTATCTATCATGAAATAAATATTAAACATGAAAAGTAATAATTTCAAATTTTATAGGAAATGAACTAAAGCAAAAACATTTTATAAGAACTAAAAATAAATTTTTTCACTTATAAGACAAAAAGTAATGATTAAAATATTTAAAATATAAAGAAAAGAATTAAATTACATTAACCAAAATAAGAATTCCCTAATTTTATATGTCAAGCCATACTTTTTGTTAATTTAAAGATTTGCAAGCTTAATTAACTTTAATTTAATGTTAAATATCAATTTCAAAAATTAAAATCGTCACTTTCTCGTGTTTGTGTTTTTACATTTTTTAAATTTTATAAAAATTTGAGTTAAGATCAATAAAAAATATATAATTAATTTTTAAAGTAATTATTATATGTTAGTTAGAAAAATAAAATATATATATAAAAAAAGTTTTTAAGATAAGGTTTAATTAGTCAAATGATACCTACTTTAGTTTAGATGTATCATTGTGATATTTGCTTTTAAAAATGTGTCAATCAAATCCCAACTTTTGAAGAAGTGTCTCAATTAGATCAATTCCAGACAAAAATTATTAAAGCCATTAACTTAATAAATGACTTTTACCACTAAATTTTAATATAAATATAAATACTTAATTTTTTAAGTCATTTTAAATATCAATACCGTTAACGATGTTAATAATTTTTTTTCTAAAAATGATCTAATTGAGACATCTTTTCAAAAATTGAGATTCTGACACATTTTTAAGAGTGACAAACTAACACATGTAAAAAAAAGTAGGTACGATCTAACTAACTAAATAACAGTTAAAGATAAAAGAAATTTTTATAATAACAATTAAGAAGAGATTGTTAGAATAACAATAATTAAGAATAAAAGTGTAAATATAAAATATGAAAAAAAATCTTTTTTATATATTGTTATAAATTACATCTATCTATGTTTCTTTTTACATATTTATCACATGTATATAAAATATTCTCTATGTGTGGTGGGTGTATTAATGAAATATAATTATTAAATTAAACAAGTTTTTACACTAAGGCACTATACTTGCATCATGTGCATTCATATCTATTAGATACCGGTACGAGTCACATATTTTCTTTATCAGCATTAGTACGAGTCACATGTTAATGTTTACACCTTTTTTTGTTCATATCCTTATGATTTTTTCGTTTGTTATTTTCGTCCCCTACAACAATAATGACTTCTTTAATTAGGTTCATTAATGTGATTCTATTTAGCATTTTATTTCATGTTAATTGACCCATTGTTGTAATGTTTACTTACTATATATATTCATTAACATTAAAACATTTTTTTTATGTCTGTACGAATTGAACTTTGCAATTATGTTACTTATAAATAGTCATGGAAAAATATTTCTTTTAAGGGTTTTTTTGTACCACAATGGTTTTTGCTCTTTTTTTTTTTTTTTTTTTTTTTTTTTTTTTTAATTCACCCACAAAACTAAGACTTTCATTTGAGAATAAAAGATTTACTTTATAAAAAAAACAGTAGGACATTTATAAGAGTAAAGTTTAATCCAATGATTTGGCAAATTAGATCAAATCCTTATGTCAAATTAAAAAAAAAAATGCGGTATTAGTTGTTATTGAAATTAAAACTAAAATCTATAACAATAAAACAATAAAGAAGATTTTTTTTTTTATATCCACATTTTATAATACCTGTTTTATTTTTAGTTATTTTAAAAATTTATTATTTTATAAATAATTTATTTTTAATTATTTTTTTAGAAATCTCTTTTGTCTTAAACTATTATTTAAATTTTCTTTTTACGTATCTTTTTTTATATATTTAAAAGCTATTTTAAAAATTATATATTTGTTATTGATCTTAACTTAAATTTCTTAAAAATTAAAAAATACGAACACACAGACGTGACAGCGTCCGTGTGTTCGTTAGTTAAAATTAAAAAGGTTAAAAATATTTATTAGTAGTACTTTATTATTTTACAATTTTCTTATAGACATAAAAATCTGGTTGAGAGATAAGCTCTTACTAAAAAAAATAATTAGATTAGTTATGAAGAAAAGTAAATATTCCCTTTCAACAAGATTATCCAAAAAAGTTTTATAAGTTAAATCTTTTAGTTCTCGATTTTTTTTAACACTCTCAAATAATATATTAATTATTTTGGGTCTATTCTTCTTAAAATTTTCCCTAAATTATAAATTAAATCATTTAATGTTGTGAGAGGTCTCATATCATGAAAACTTATCCTAAAATTTACTTTTCATGTTATAACATAAATCTAATATTTTGTCTTGAACCTATATCCCAAAGTTTTTTTTTTTTTTTTTTTTTTTTTTTTTTTTTTTTTAAAAAAATTTTTAAATAAAAATTTTTTTTTTTTTTTTTTTTTTTTTTTTTATAAAATATAATTAAATTTTTTTTTTTATATTTTTTTCTAAATTTTTTTTTTTTTTTTTTTTTTTTTACTTTAGTATTTGAGAAAAATATTAAAAGAAAATTATCTTCAGTATTTATTTTTCTTATTTTTAAAACAGGTAATCTAACCGTTTTCTCTTTGACATTAAAAAGGAAGTTACGTAATTTTCTTTCTTTATTTTAATTGATAATGTTTCTTTCCTATTGCTAATTGAAGAACACATCTAACACTTTTTTATATATTAGTAAAAAATTATAATCAAATTATGGAATATTTGTTCATTAATATATAGTGAATATTTCAGATTGAATAAAATGATTCGTAAAGGGTAATATTACAAATAATAACATATAATAGTACATATAAAATTTGTGTGATTTGTCATGATTATAATTATATTTTATTTTAACTTTAATGTTAAATAGCTCACCTTATACCTTATTATGCAGTTATTAACTTCCCACTATGATTATAGTTAATATACTTCAAATTTGATATGATACGTAAATATTCAAAGTTAATGAATTTAATTATTATGGATTTGTTAAATTATATAAGTGTTACTGTTAATATTTTTTTATGTAAATCTAAGTCTTGTATATTTATCAGATGATAATCTTTAGTATAATTTACTTAATATTGATATTCTACTTGTTATATATAAATATATATATATATATATATTTATTTATTTATTTGATAGGGTTAAATATGTTTTTGTCACTTTAACTTTCAGTGAAAATTGAAAATATTTCTTCTTCGAAACTTTTGACTAATTTAGTTTCTCAACTTTGGAAATGTATGTATTTAGTCATTTTAATAATTTTTTAAGTTTATTTAACGTTTTAAACATATTTCATAATAATGTTTTAGTTGTTTACATCGTTTAACTTATTTTTGCTTTAATATTTATTGAAAAACATGTTTAAAATGTTAAATAAACTTAACAAAATTTTACTAAAAAGATTAAATTCATCAACTTTTAAAGATAAGGAACTAAATTAGTTCAAAGTTTCGAAGAAGGACTAGTTCTAATTTTCACTAAAAGTTGAGAGAACCAAAATATATTTAACCTTATTTAATATTCTACTTGTTATATATATATATATATATATATATATATATTTGTATTTGTGATTGATATAGTTTAGATTTTAAATAAAAGTAATTTGTTGTGACTTGTTAATTAAGATGTTTTTTTTTTTTATCAAAAACCTGAAATGAACCTTTGTTTGTAGAAGTGACAAGATTTTATAAGTTTGGTGGAATTTGATAGACCTTATTTGATTTTAAAATTAGCGTCAACTTTTTCGTCTAAACTTTTTTTTAGCATACGCATTACGAAAGTTGTGATAGAAAGTGTAACGCATAATTTGAAATTGCTTTCAAGGTGGCGATTATACAGAGAGTTTGAACTATTTAGAAAATATTCCATTTCATGAGAAAAAATTAGTGTGAGTTGGTATAATAGCATAAAAACTGTTTCTCTTAAGCGGTTGTCATTTCTCAGATTCCTTTTGTTTCTTTTCTTTTGTTTTTATTTTTCTCTTATACTCATCATACAAACAGTTGAAAGACTGGATGAGAGAGAATTTGGGGTTCAGAAAATTTTCAGATTATTATTATTATTATTATTATTATTATTATTATTATTATTATTATTATTATTATTATTATTATTATTATTATTATTATTATTATTATTATCTATAACTATATATAAAGGGGATTCCCTCTTTTGTGTCCACATTTCATAATTCCAACTTTACCCTTTATAATTTAATTATTTATTAAATTTTTAAAAATTAACGGTTACTTTTACAAGTTTTTATAAAACTATTTACTTATCTCCTTCTTCTTTTTTCTCCTACTATCCATCAATATTTATTTTTCTCATATTTTC
>Ga0214544_1011560_pt1 | contig 12107 bp, 3 predicted proteins | sample CNSS3metaG_FD_160074 | JGI IMG/M metagenome (GOLD analysis project Ga0214544, IMG submission 160074) | Root nodule microbial communities from cowpea collected in UCLA plant growth center, Los Angeles, California, USA - CNSS3 | ecosystem: Host-associated > Plants > Roots > Nodule | place: USA...
TTGTGTAACTTAAAAAAATTTTTTTTTTTTTTTTTATCAAAAGTTTTCATTTAAACATTTCATTAGAACCTTTTTATGGGGACACAGTGACGTTTGAGGTTCAAGTCTCTGAAAAGTTTAAGAAAATAAAAATATGTTAACAATATAATAATAATAATAATAATAATAATAATAATTTAATTAAGAATGGTTAAAATAATAATAACATTTTATAAATTGAGATAATTATTTTAATACTTAGGTATACCTATTAATGCTCTTAATAGTTCTAGTTCCAGGAAATGAACATTATGCGTGGATGTGGTGCAGGGAAAACGCATTACGTGGGACCCTACCATATATATACCCTTCTCCCTCGTTTTCCTTTCTTTCCACAACTCCCGTAACCGTTCAAACACACTTCCCACACTCTCTTCATCAATCATCACAACAACAATAACAACGATTCAACACTGGAATTTTCTCTGCCTTCTTTTGGTTAACCGTACAGCAATGATAACCAGATCGAGGAAATTGAAGCGCAAGCTCGAGCTGGAGCCACCTCCGGTCATCGTCACCAAGAAGCATCGGCAGAAGCTGCCTCGCCGGCGAAGGCAAAACTTCTCGCCGGTACTTCTCGTCAGCGACTCTTGCCAGAATCCTCGTTTCTCCGTGGATTCCAGTTCCGGCTCCGACTACGCTGCTGGCGATGCTTCTTGCAACTCCAGCAGAGCTTCCATCGCCGGCAAGGGAAACACGAACTCGAGAAATGAATCATCGATCGATTCAACGAGAAACCAGAGGTTCGAGAAGCGAAACGAGAACGAAGTGGAGGTGTCGGAGTCTTCGTGCGCCGACTCCAATTCGTTCGCTCGAGATCGAAGCAGGAGGTCAATTCTGAAGTTTAAAAGCGGAAGAGAATGTAATAATCAGAGAGGAGAAGATGACGTTTCGGAAGTGTTCATGAAATCGGATATTACTGGTATTCTGAAGTTCAAAAGTGGAAGCGAGAGTAAGAATATAAAGAAAAATGATGACGTTTCGTGCGGGAAATCAGAGATTACTTGCGAGGAACAGGTCAATTCGAAGTCCTCCAGTGACGGCAACGGAAACATGAAAATCTCTTCGGAGTCAAACGGAAACGACGTCGTGTCGTTTAGTTCCTTTGTTCGCGCGTCGTTAGAGGAGGAAAAGGATAGCAGCAAGGAAAACAGAGCGTTGGAATGTGAATACTCTGTAGGCTCTAAAAACCTCCACGCGGATGAGAATTGCGCGGATTTAGTAGCTCAATCGATGACGAGGCAGGAATCGGAAAATGACGACGTCGTTGTGGACCTCACTTGCTCTGAGGAACTGCGTTTATCAAACTGTGACGACGATGACGAATCGGAATATTGTTCCAGTCAGGGAACTGTGTTCTCTGAATTTCATTCTGAGATTTTCGGTGAATGCTCGGAGCAGGAGCTTTCGGATTACACTCCGTCGCTGTTCGTGGATTCTGGAAGCCAGTTTTCCGAGGGATCCGTCGGAGAAACTCCTTCACCGACGTATTTGTTGTTCCTTCAGTATCGCAAGGAGTTCACGACTCTAACTTCTGCTTCTCCAGTGGTGAACTCTTCTTCAAGTGACGAAGATGAAGCCGATGTAGGTTTCGCTAGCTTCGACTACAGAATTCTATGTTACTTATATTACTAGTTCTGTCAGGAATCTGTTTAGCCTAGCTCTTTCTATCTGTTATTACGTAATTAAGAGTTCTTATTTGGTGTACGTATGCTTTTTGTGGATTTTAGTTTGTGAGATTCGAAGATTCTGATGACGAAGACAGCTACCAGATGCTGAGGAAGAGGGAGAGGAAGCAAGGTTTTGTGTCGAATTATGCTGAAAGATATTTCTCTACCACTGAATTCGGAGAGACCGTGCTTGAGCAACGTGCGCAAATGGTTCACTGGATCGTTGAGGTAGGTTTTATCCCATTCCAAGTCATTATGCTTTCACACTTGTGGTTTGATTAATTTATTTTATGTATCTTTATAGAAAATAATATTTATGTTATGAAGAATTTTACTGTAATTATACAACTATCGCATATTCTTGTATGATAAACACCCATGATTTCTTGACAGTAAAAGAGGACAAAAAATCGTACAGATAGTGATATCTCTCCAACAAATTGATAATTGAAAAAATAATCATCACTCTAGTACTAAATCCTATCTAATAAAAACTATACAAATATTATATAAATTATGCCATAAATATTTGATTTCATTTATTAAATGGTATAAATAATGGTGTTTTGGATTGGGTGAGAGAGACAACACGTTCGAAGAGGAATTTGGATTCTCTGCTGATTTTTTTGTGCTGTTTCTCTACTGTGTCTTCATAATACACTGATTACCACTCATTTTGATGTTTTAAAATATATTAAAAAGATATTTAAAATATCAGTACAGTGTATTTTGAATGCTTAGCAGAGGACAGCATAAAAAAAATCAGTAGAGAATCTGGACTCGTTCGAAGAGAGGGTGAGAACCAAACTTGATTCGGTTAAAATGTAATCCTTCCGTACAACAAATTGTTGGAGTAGTGTGAGTGGCATCCAATTGCCTCACGACACGCGATATTCAATAGGAAGAAGAATGCCTCGGCGAGTGCCGCGGCGTACTTTGTAAATCCTCAATTGTCATGCATGGTGCTCACGCAATCATGCAACGCATTTTTCTCGGATTCGCACATGTGGGTAGTTACTTAGTATACATTTTGCTTTGGAAAATTTTAGTTGAACACCAAAATGTTTTTCTAATACATCTAATAAAATATAATATTTTTTTTATATAATTTTTTAATTTTTTAATTTTTTTAAATTATTTTATATTTGGGATGTCAAATACATACAATATACTAAAATTAAAAAAATTAGGGACCAAACCCCAATAAACCTTATATATATATATATATATATATATATATATATATATATATATATATATATATATATATATATATATATCCATCACCACGCAGTTAATTTCTCTCATTATTAATTGTTTTTGGTAAGGATTATTATTTATTCTTAATGTATGATAACAATTATATATGCGAACCTCTTTAGATTTGGATAACAACGTTCTTAGCTTCAAGTATTTCTAAATGTTGCTTCTGTGGAAGTTGTTGGACTTTGAATGGAGTGTCGAATTTGTTTAAAAGGCCTTATTTCTTGAAATTTGGCAGCAATCTTGTCGAAAACAGCTTCGGCAAGAGACGATATTTCTTGGCGTCAACCTACTTGACCGTTTCCTAAGCAAAGGATACTTCAAAGCCAAAAAACGCCTTCAAATTGTTGGAATAGCTTGCCTCACGTTAGCAACCAGGATCGAAGAAAATCAGCAACAAAACAGGTTCAACATTAAATCTTTACATTTCTCCCCCATCCTCCTAGTCATGTAATTATATTTGGACAAAGATGTTGTTTTCAATCATGTGTATCGCTGGTCTACGTCTGGTGACGTCCTCAAGAATAAGGAAAATGAAAATAGATTAGGACTTCATTTTTCAGAGCTTCAGTTTATTTGTGCTCATTAATCATGCATTCGTAATTTAAAGAATAACGATTGTCCCTAAAGTTCCCAACAATATCCAATTTTACATAAATTCTATTTTGTAAAGTATTAGCTCCCTTGATGTTTACGTTGAAATTTAGAATATATAAGTATTTTTTTTTTAAGTTTTACTATCCCATCAGTAGAGTTAAAATGCCGCTTGTAATATTTTAATTTTCTTCTTTTTTTTACATACACTTCCTTCTCCAATTACCCGGGCAAGTGCTAACAGAATTTAACAGTTCTTTATTCGAATTAAATTCATGAAAGTAATTATGCCCAATGAATAACTGAACTCCTTTGTGGGTATTACAGAGTGGGGCAAGGCAGTTTCAACGTAGGAAGCAATAGGTACAGTAGAGGCGAGGTGGTAGCCATGGAATGGATGGTGCAGGAGGTGCTCAAGTTTCAGTGCTTTCTGCCTACCATCTACAATTTCTTGTGGTATACCTAGTAACTTTTTAATTTTATAGCTCGAATATTACCTGAAATTCTGCATAAATTAAATGTTAGCTGATGTTTAGGTATTCAATCAGACTTTTGTTTCTTTTTGGGAAACCATTTCAATTTTAAAATGAATGGTTCAAGCAAAAACTTGCTTTCATGTCTCTAACAAGGAATGTCTTTTTGCCTTAAATACCGAGCGTTATTTAAAAATGAAAAGAAACTTTTGTACTTGCTACTTAACCCCAATTAGAAAAGGCTTTGCGTAGTTTAGGATAAGTTAAATTTTGTATTTTTTTAGTTTATTTTTAGTTATGTTTTTATTCTCATTCTCTTATTCAAGTCATCAAATTTTAAAAAATCCATAATTTTTGTGCAATTCTAACTATTATATAGTTTATTTTATTTTTAATATTTAATTAATTAAAATATTTTTTATAATACTTAACAAATATGTTAAAGTTTAGAATTCAATTGAACCAAAATATAAAAAATAAAACATATAAAAATTATAAATTAAATAAAAAATAGTAAACTTTGAATATCTGTGGACAAAAATGATGGTAAAATAAGAGAAAATAAAAATAAGGTAGCACATTAGAACTAAAAGAGAAACAAAGTTGCAATTTAACCTTTCAGAAACTCGAGCGTGCAAGAAAGTAAAGTCATTCTCACCCATTTCTTTACGATTCAGCTAAATTACACTCCACCCTTTAATTTTACAGGTATTACCTAAAAGCAGCGAATGCTGATGCAGTCGTTGAGAAGAGGGTCAAGTATCTGGCAGTGCTGACACTGTCATCTCATGAACAACTGTGCTACTGGCCTTCAACAGTTGCTGCAGCACTTGTAGTCCTTGCTGGTCTTGAATTCAATCAAAGTTCACCGCTCAAAGTAATCGGGGTAACTACTATTGCATTATAGAACTTCCTTTTTTTCAGATACTAAGTCAACAAAGTCGGGGTTAAATATATGACACGGTTAGGCAATGCCAGATATGCTTCTTAATATTTTAGTACATCATTGTAATTTTAGCTCATAAAATCAACGAAATTGGAATACAGTAGTATTTGTATGGTCTAGGTTTGCACTTAGGTTGTGAAAACACTAATTATACAGTGTATCATTGTTCTTATTTAAATCTGCAGAGTTGTGCGTGCCTTTTTGTTTCTGAGTCGGTATATGAATATGAGTCTTTTATTTCTCCTTCCTAGCTTTCTTTTTTGTTTAGAGACCATAAACTTATAAGATTGAGAGTTGAATTTCATGTATATAATTAATCTTATGATTTTGCAGATCCACGTTAGATCAAAAGATGAAAATTTGTACGAGTGCATAGGGGTAAGATACTCCAATTTATTGTAGTTTGTCAGAGTACTTTCTCTTCGGTTTGAGGTTTGAACCAGAAAAAAGAATGAAGGAAAAACTTAAAATGTCGTGATGAAAAAGTGCCAGAATACAACAAGATTTGTGAAAATAAAGAATCCTTTTATTTCTTGAACTGAGAAAAGCCTCACACGACGATTAGAATGAAACAAATTGTTTTCTTTATCATTCACTTTCCCCTATTATCTTCGGTTTTGTTCACGTGTTTAACATGAAACTTATACTCATTTCAACAGAGCCTGGAAACGCTGTTACGCTATATAGGATAACGCAGTAGTTAGAGTGGAGGCGTAAGGCATTGGCTATATACAATTCAGTATGGTGGCAATTGTTCCTAACCAACAGAAGACAAATGACTTTCTTATTCTTGGTTTATTCTTCATTAATACAAAATAAATTCCATTCGTCTCCCTCCCTGAGAGCAAGGGAGTGTTATTTTTTCCACATGTAACTATATTGATTGTTCTGTATATCGGTATAGAAGGAAAAAATGTACACATATTTTTTCGGAAACCCTGAGAACCTTTCAAAGGACAGGAAATTCAGCTGTTAACTGTTAATGACCTACAAAGATATTACAGGCTTATACAAAAAGTTTATCTTACATCATATTTGATTCTTTCTTTCCTCTTCAGACATCGTCTTTTCTGGCCTCCTCGCAAGCTTCTACCATGCTTGGTCACTTGGAGTTTAATTACATGCATTAAAGCACCATTGTACAAAATGTCTAGATTTTCTATTGAAGGAATTTCTAGAGATAAGCATAGGGATTATTGGTTCATGGGGAAATATGTTTGCTAACGACCACATCAATACAGAAAATGACCGACTTTAGCCCAACTACAGAATGACAAATATATGTTTCACAGGAAGTAACCAGCACTTCAGGTTACTACAGTTCGGACTGTTACCAAATTAAAAAGTGAAAACTGAACTGAATACTGTAGACTGAAAATGAAGTAGGGATCCCATTAAGGAGAATTTCATTGCACCAAAACTCAACTCTGGAACTAGCAAATGGAAAACCATCCAAAGAAAGACATTCGACAGAGTCAAATATATATGTGAAAAGCAAATCCAATATACCTATTCTTTCTTTTCATTTTAAGGGCAATTCAGCAAAACATTTAAAACATTTTACCATACTCTCGTTGATACAGTCTCCTGCAAATTTAAATTATACTGACGGCACTATTTGTATTAAAACCCTTCCAGAAACATGTCATAAAGGGAGAACTGAATGAAGAAGAGACTAAAAAATAACGAATGATTTTATGACATAAATGTTGAGCGTATTTAGGAACCACACGTCTGCCAGACAAACTTCTACATTGGTGTAACAATCAATAAATAAAACTTATCATTCTAAAATAAAGGCGCAGACAAGAACTATTCTAACTAAATAAATCCAACTGTGCATGTGAGGATGTAAAGAATTGTTGGTGGTTATATAATTTCTAGCTTATGGTCATCATGTGAATTAACAGGAACTATTGCAGGGCCCATGTCTGAAGCATCCTGAAAGTGTTTCTTTCCAAATTCATCAACAGTCCCTTTCCTTTCACTATAAATGATCTCATTCCTTTCCACCTCTGCCTGTTCAACCTTCTCCCTTGTCATGGTGCTGACATCCCCTGCTGCCTTTGCTATGGCATTGAAGGCACTAGACACCCATGAAGCTCCAGTTGACACATAAGAATTGCTCATGATAGCAGATCCAGCACTGCTTGCCTTTTGCTCTGCAGCAGCAAGAGCAGACTTTGTAATTTCAGAAAGCTGATATCTTTCATCCATCTCTCTCACCTTTCCATTCACAATAGCTGTTCCAATACTTATTTTGTCACTGAAACCCATTCTACGATCAAAGGAAGCAACTCTGGAAGAAGCATTTGAGGTCAACTGGTGACGCTCATCAAAGGCTTTTGCCTTGTTGATAGCATCCTTTCCTAAAATGAAACCCTTCGCAAGCATGCTGCTCATTACATCTTCAGCCTTTTGTACTGCATCACCACTTTGGTTTCTCTATTTATAACAACATTGTACTACAGATATTAGATACTTACAATTTCACAGTGAAAGAAATTAGAATTTTCAACCCTCTAGTGAGGGAAGAGGGAACAATTTTAATACACTTGAAGACATTTTGCATGTATACCTAACTCACGAGCTAAAACTACCCTATAGCTCTGTGCAAACTAAATTTTACAGCATATTTGACTTTAGGACCACATATAGCATCCACAATATAGCCCTTCAAATTCAGTTATTATCTAACCTCATAAGAAAATGTTTCAGCAGAGCATAGTTTGATATGCTAAGAATCAATTGCTAATTTGGTTTTTCACCGTAATATTCAGCCCAGAATTGTTTTTATTGTGCCAGATAAGTTGCAGGCATCATCAGCAGATGATAATAAATCTAAAAATCTTTAGCTATCATATCCAGAAAAAGATCTTAGGCACTATATAAATTTCAAAGCCCAAAACTAGAAGGATTCTATCAAGAGTAATAACAAAATGAGTCAGATAAATAAAACATACTAGCATAGACAATCATATTTGGCACACGTAGAACCACCATGTTGAGCAAAACTTCATGTATCTCGCACATTTTATCACATACATGTGCTAGAAGCAGGCTAGCAGCACACACAGCCACAATTGCATGCAAAATAAATTACACAACATTTAAACTAACAACCTATTTAGATTAACTTCTTTATAAGAACTTGTACGAGAAACAAATATAAAGAGAAAATAAAATAAGTTTCTCTATAAACTAAAATTAGCTCATTAAACTCTTGGAAAAGATAATACTTACCGGACTTACTGGAACAGCATCAGGGGGCAGCTGATACTTCTCCACAGGTGTGATTGTGACATATAGATCACCTATCTTTGAACCCTATATAATAAAATGAAGATTAAGCACATGATTTAAAAACAAAATGAACTAAAGTATCTGGTTTTATGCAATTTCTATCAGTTTCATGGATTGAATGAAAGGGTTAATGATATACATTGGTGCAACCCATCTCACTATTAAGAAATGGAAAGTGACATTTTCAAAAAGGTAAAAATCATTTGCACACAAACATACTGTTAAGAGAACTGCTGTGTCTGCTCCCTGTGTATCCTTAAATGTAACATAAGCAACCTGAGTGCGGTCACTTTCCCTGTAATATTAAAAAACCAAAGATTAGGGAGACAGGCATTGAGGGTAAAAGTTTCAACATTAACAATCATGAAAAATGAGTAAAACATTGCAAGTTCTCTGACCTTTGCATCTCAATATACTGAATATCACCTGAGAATGAAAAGAATTCTCGAATCTCCACCTTGGAAGTAACCAGTGATATGTTGCTAACCTTAACTGTTCTTATCTGTGAGAAAGAAAAACAGAGTGAACTTGAAAATTTCACCAATCATAATCCTACAATCATAATGTTAACCAATGTTACTATGTAAAGATTTCTTCCTCACGTCTGACACATGAATAGTCCAATTTGGTATTGGTGTAGATTGGGGAATAGCTTCAGCTCTTTGACCAGCATAGTCCAAAGTGACCTGCACACAAATTGTTAATTTAAGGTAGTTTTATGATGACATTCTCAAGAGTATGCAGTGGAACAAACAATGACATGTGCAGAAGCAGAAAATCTAAAACCATAAAGTCAAAGAGAAAAAAGTGATTCTTTTTCAATTTCGTTCCAAAGAACTAAGAATATCCAATGAAAAAAAGAGTCTTATTTTAACCCCTAAAGCAACGATGGAATTAAGTGAAACCAAGAACAGAAAGGTACAATTCCTAATGAGTACCACCCTCATAGCTTAGAAGGCAAAAGAAAAAACAGAGTCAATTCAATAAGCAAGCCAAGAGGAAAGGTTATACCAAGAGACAACATCAATGTGACAGTGTCCACTTGAAAAGAAGCAATTCGAATTCTATGAAGATTAATCATCACAAGTCCAAGCAATGGAGCTTGATGACTTGACATCAACAACAACAACCACCAATCTTAGTCACAGAAGCATATAAACTGAAAATTCTTAAAATTGTAAGAAATATAATCTGGAACATACTATCATATCTAGAAGGTCAAGATTTAAAGACAAATCCACATTTTCTTAGGTAGACATAACTATGATCACTGCCTAACTAACCACTGATTCTAACAATCCAGGTATAGTGGTATAGTCGGGATTTATATATATATGCTATTCTCACACTAATCTGTCATTGCCCAGACAACAAATCATGAACAAATCAATTCAAGGTTTGCTCTTTTTCTGGAGGGCAAAAAAATACCAAAGCCATTTCCACTAGATCCAAAAGGGTCATTAGGAAACATTGCAGATCCAAAATTCCAAACTAGTAGTTCTTGTATTAATGATAACTACAACATCTAAACCACAACTAAAGGTTGCATTGAATCACTGAATATGTAAATGTGAATCAAAGCAACTGCATAGTCCCCAGTTGGCATCAAAGAAAGACAATGAAATGCAGAAGAAGGCATGAAGAAAGAAGAAACCCAGATAGGATCTGAAACGAAGTGGATCTGTGGAAAAAGGGAATTGTAGAAAGGTTTAGGGACTCACCGACATTTGGGATGGTAGAATGTTGTGTTTGTCAGAAGCAGCGTCGGAAAGAGGCAACTTTTAAATGAAAAATTTGGTTGTTGGTTCGTTGGTTTTGTTATGTAATGTAATGAATGAGTCATCATGTGACTGTTATTCGGTTTCATATGATTGATTGTGAGTGGCTGCTGTGTAATTTTGCAACTCATGCCAAATGTAAAATTCTACTAGTCAAACTAAATTCAATTATTATATTTTTAGTTCATTCCAACTCATTAACAAAAATATATTAATCTAAAAACAAACTTCATCATCTATTCCTCATATAAATATTATTTGTTAATCTATTCAAATTTATGTTAACTTATAGATACTAAGAAACATATATTTATATTTATATTGAATAATATGTGATAAAAAAAAATTATATTTCTCTATCACATATGAACGATTCAACCTAAAATGATTATAATTGGATAAGGTAGCGTTTAGATGTGAGATAATTAAAATAAATAAATTCAGTCGAACTTAATTTAGTTTCATTCAATTTACTTGGGTACTTTCAAAATAATGCAAATAGATTTAATTAAACTAAACTAAGTTAGGTTTAATTTATTTATGTTTTTAGTATATATTACTTAATTAAATAATATTTGCACCAATAAATTTAGATTAAACTTAATTTACTTCAGGGTAAACTTAATATATTTTATATGTCAAATATTAATTAAAAATAAATAGACTGTTATCAATTCAACCGGGATAAATCATTTAAAAATAAAACATAATAATTGAGTTATTTATATTATTACATATCTAATTGTATTATCTCATCTTCAAGTAGATAAAATTTTATTATGTCATTGATTATAAATGATTTTCAAATTTATTTTAGATACACGAGTAAAAATGCATGTGCTGTGTATACGTGTATTAACATTTTTTTTATGATAACAAAAACCGGTTATAATTATAAAAATAAACATGAATAATTTTTATAGTTTTATTATAAATATTTGTTATGTATTTCGTAAATAAGTTTTTCTTATTATAAATAGTTATATTAATTTTTTTTAAAATAGTTAAATTTTAAAAAACAGTTGAATTAAAAAAAATGGTTAAATTTTTTTAAAAAAAAATCAGTTTAAGGTAAATTTGGAAAAGTGATTATTTTAATTTTGAATAAATGGTTACTTATTAAAGTATAAAATTGAAAAAACAAATATAAACACGAAAAAATTAATCCCTTTCATATAATAATATAGATGATATAAATAATTGAGTTAATAATATATATCTATAAATATTTATCTACCAACTCCAATACACTCATAATACATCTTATAAATTTATCACTAACATATTAATGTTGAACAATTCAAATATCTTTAATGCGATATTGTGGTTGTTTGTATGGATAAAATTTTACAACTTCATAAGATACGATACAAATTCATCAGTTGAATATATCTTAATAATTAGAACTTGTACAACAATATTTCATGAACCAAAGCCATGAATTAACAAAGGTCCAAAAAGATGCTAAGTTAAATGTTTCGGAACCCAATGTTATGAAATAACAAGACTAGTTTTGGCTAGGACTGGGCATAATTTACTAAACTATACTAAACTATAGTTAATTGTACTATATTAAACTAAAATATACTAAACTATTCATAATAATAATTGAACTGTACTATAAAATAGTTCAGTTTTAAGAATCTAAACTTATGTTAAGTTAACTAAGTTAACTAAGTTAACTATTGAACTATAGTAGATTGAAAGAGCAAAATACCTCAAATAAAATATTAGTATTAGGATAAGAATTGGACTTATATGTTTTATATCTTACCTTCTATTCTTTCTCTTTCATATTGAAATATTTATTTTATCTTGTCTTAATTTTTTTCTTTACTCTTTCTTTGAGAAAAATATAAAATATTTATAATTAATTTATTAAAAAAATTATAAATTAATTCAATATCATATTTGATTTTGAATGAATTTTACTATGTAATGTTATTTTTATGTTATGATTTTACAGAAGTTATTTTTAAAAATTAAATTCTGTGACAGCTAACATTTTTATAATTTTTTATTTATATTAAAGTTTTTTGTA
>Ga0214544_1011561_pt1 | contig 12107 bp, 17 predicted proteins | sample CNSS3metaG_FD_160074 | JGI IMG/M metagenome (GOLD analysis project Ga0214544, IMG submission 160074) | Root nodule microbial communities from cowpea collected in UCLA plant growth center, Los Angeles, California, USA - CNSS3 | ecosystem: Host-associated > Plants > Roots > Nodule | place: USA...
TAATTTTTATTATGAATAATTATTTTAATTTAAAAAATAATAATTAAGAGTATAAAATTGTATAAACAAAAGAGGGCACAACAAATGTATATCTCTTTATATATATATATATATATATATATATATATATATATATATATATATATATATATATATATATATATATATATATATATATATATAGTTATTGTATTATTATTATTATTTTTATCACTACGAGATATTATTATAATGGTAATATTATTATTATTATAGTTAGACACACATCTTAAATTAATTTATTACGGGATTGTATTTCAATTACTTGTCATTTTTATTTGTGTTGTTGTTAATGTATATCTTTATATATAATAATAGATTATTATAGTTGACATTATCCTTAGTGTTACCATTAATATTAATATTTATAGCATAAATATTATTATTATTATTATTGGAAATCATTATTATGTTTATTATTATTATTACTATTCATAATGGTTTCATTATTATAAGTGTGTTTTTTTAACTTTAGAAAATGTTGTTATACTAAATACTTTTGTTAAATAGAATTTTAATCTTTTAAAATTTTTATAATTTATAATTTATATTAATATTATTATTAGTATTTTTAATTGTTAAATAAATATAATAACAATTATATTATTATTCTAAAAAAAATTAAAATAAAAAAAACAAAAACAATGTTCACACGGATCATAGGCTAATATAATTATTTCATAAAATCAATTAACTGTATTATATTATGATATCAATTCTATTTATTATATTTAAACTGAAATTATTATTGCATCACTTAGATTTACTATTTAATTACTTTAATAACAACATTTACAATAATATAACTTAATTTTCATAATATTTCATTACATAATACTTTCACTATTTTATTATTTTAATATAGAAAATAAAACCAATATGCCCAGTGCGTACGCACGGGTCAATATACTAGTTTCATATAAAAAAACTTTCAGTCTAAGTGCAAAGCGGGGTTATCGTAAGTGTGAACCTGCACTTTTCTGCATTACATTATTTTCTCTCACCCACATGAAAGTAGTAGCCCTTAAGTTTTGAGAATTTAACATGTTTGCTTCGTGGATGAGGTGGGTTGGTATAAGATGAACCCATTTCAATAGATGGTTGTGTCACTCATGATCCCGAATTTAAGTGCAAACCTAGTTGTTCGGTTTTGCTAACTTACGCTATATGATTGGAACAAAATGTTTCCCATTCTTGACTTGACTCATAAGTATCCCATTTGGTGACGTGAGTGATTTATACACTTCATTAATAAAGTTAACTCACACCAAATAATAAGGAATAATATTTATAAATTTTGCAGATTGTGTCAAACGTATTGCATATGAAAAACTTCCACTTTAAGTGCAAAGTGGGCTTATCATAAGTGTGAACCTGCACTTATCTACATTATATTGTTTTCCCTGACCCACATGAAAGTAGTAGCCATTTAGTTTTTGCAATTTAACATGTGTGGTTCATGGTTGAGGTGGAATGTAATAAGGTTAACCCATTTCAAGAAAAGGTAGTGTCACTCGTGATCCTATTCATGGAAGAAATCCAGCAGTGGAAAGACTTTTTTTCCATCTTGAAGGTGAGCACGGTGTATATTTTAAAGATGAAGATGACATTGATGACATAATTTCTAAACGAAGTGTTTCACAATCAATTTTTATAGCTTGGATGGAGTCCAACAAAACATTCCAAGAGGCAAGAAATTTAACATACACACAATTTGCTTCCAAGTTTGTTTATGTCAAGAAGAATAGATGTTGGAAACCTAGACAAAGAGGAAATACAATAGGTAGACTTATTTGGGTACCACCAAGTACTGGGGAGCTTTTTTATTTACGGAGGATGCTAACAGTCGTAAAGGGACCTTCGTTCTATGATGACATCAAAACTGTTGATAACATAACATATCCGACATTTAGAGAAGCTTGCTTTGCATCAGGATTCTTAGCCGATGATAGAGAATATATTGAAGCTATTAAAGAAGCAAAGGATTGGGGTTCAGGACATTATCTTAGAAGTTGTTTGTAACTATATTATTGTCTAATTGTGTCAATAATCCACAACTATTTTGGCAAAAGACTTGGGAATGGCTTTCAGATGACATTCAATATAATCAAAGAAAAATCGCCAGATTGCCAGGTACAAAAACTTTTATACTCTTGAGTTAAAATTTTTTATATATTCCATGTACTAACCTATAACTTTTTTCTTTTATGTAGAATTGCATCTAACTGTTGACCGGCTACAAAATTTAACGTTGTTGGAGATAGAAAACCTTCTCCAAATAAACAGAAAGAGCTTGAAGGACTACCCATACATGCCTTATCCTAATGACTATGTTACAAGTCATTTAGGAAATAAATTAATTTATGCTGAACTTGATTATAACATTGAGGATCAAAAACATCAGTTTCAATCAAACTTCAACTTGCTTACTAGTAATAATAATACATTGCAAATATCCTATATTACCTACTAAATTACTTTATTATAGTAATATAGACTGATATTAATTTACTTTTCACAAACTATATAGATGAGCAACGACAAATTTTTGAGAAGATAATGCATGCAGTGACAAGTAAAAAAGGAGCTATGTTCTTCCTATATGGCTATGGTGGGACAAGAAAAACATTCATGTGGAAAATATTGGCTTCAGCTTTGCGTAGTCAACGAAAAATTGTCTTAACAGTCACATCAAGTGGAATTGCATCTCTATTGTAACTAGGAGGAAGAACGACGCATTCAAAATTTAAAATTCCAGTACCAACACTAGATACCTCAGTTTGTAATATCCAACAAGGAAGTGAGGTTTCTGAATTATTACAGAAGGCTGAGTTAATTATATGGGATGAGGCACCAATGGCACATAAATTATGTTTCGAAGCACTAGACAGAACATTGAATGATATAATGAGAAAAGAAAATAAATCTAACTCTATATTTGGTGGAAAAATAATAGTTTTTGGTGGTGATTTCAGGCAAATTCTACCTGTTATTCCTAAAGGAAACATATCAGATATTGTTCATGCAACAATTAATGCTTCCTATCTTTGAGACCAATGTCAGATATTAACACTGACAAAGAATATGCATTTATTGCAAAACGGGTGACAAAAATCCGATGCAAGACAAATTCAAGAATTCTCTGAATGGATAGTGAAACTCGGAGATGGTAAATTATTTGAACCTAATGATGGTATAGCTGAAATACAAATCCCGCCAGAATTGCTAATCACAAACTTTGTTGATCCTGTTGAAGCGATAGTTGCTAGTACTTATTCAAAATTAATTGAAAACTTCAGAGATCTTAATTTCTTACAATGCAGGGCAATATTGGCCAGCAGAATTGAAATAGTTGATCAAATCAATGACTATGTTTTATCATTAATACCTAACTTTTACATGACATATCCTAAAATTTATTTTATTTAATGATATACATATTCATAAAATAGTATTCCATATCAATAACTTTTATTGACTATTTTTGCAGGATAACAAAAGGAGTATCTTAGCTCTGATATAATAGACAATTCTGAAGGAATAGAAGTCGATGCTTTTGATCAAATTACTCCAGAGTTTTTAAATTCATTAACCACATCAGGTATTCCAAACCATAAACTTAAGTTGAAAATTGGAACACCAATAATGCTCTTGAGGAACTTGGATCAAACTCAAGGTTTATGTAATGGAAGTAGATTGATAATAACAAGGCTAGCAAATCATGTTATTGGTGCAAAAGTTATCACAGGAAGCACAAGTGGTGATGAAATATATATTCCGCGAATGTCTATGTCTCCATCACAATCACCATGGCCTTTTAAACTTATTAGAAGACAATTTCCTATCATGGTATCATATGCTATGACAATAAACAAATCCCAAGGTCAATCTTTAGCTTCAATGGGACTATATTTACCAATACCAGTTTTTAGCCATGGACAATTGTATGTTGCTGTGTCTAGGGTTCAAAATAAATCTGGATTAAAGATTCTTATTCATGAAAACAACAAAAGGGCTTTGGACTCTACAACTAATGTGGTTTTCAAAGAAGTTCCCCAAAATTTATAGCAAGTAAGTACACACCAATAACTAAACTATTCTTGCATAGTGTAACACTAATATAACTTGATTGACAATTTTTGTTCTATAGGTACAGGATTTTAAACAACTTCAACATTTACCAACATCCAACAAACACTACATGATGCTCTTCTATTCAACCTTAGGTTATTTTATTCACATCATTAGACTATTTATGACTGTCTTTCAAATCCCTTGCTCATGAATCTTTGTTTGGTTTATATATACTTACCATTTACCATGTCTTATGCCTATACAAACTTAAAGATCCCCTTATTCTAATATGTGTAAAAATATTAAATAAAAATTAATATAATTATTGTCAATAAAATAACAGTAATATAGTAATAATAAAAATAAAAATAAAATATATTAATAAGTGAAAAAATTATGTTTTTTATACCTACCAACATCTTAATATTTTCTGAAAATTTGGAAAAAGTAGATTGATCGAAGCATGTTAAAAATATATGAAAAGAACTTTACCAAAAAGAAACGACGAGAAGAATCGAGTAAATCAGAAATCAAAACCTGAGAATCCAATATAATAGACTTGCTTCCATTTATGATGCATTCCAGTTGCTGAAATCCAAATTTTTTGGTATGGGTGATTCTTTCAGCAACGTTTATTCGAGCAAGATGGGGGAGCTGTTTTGCTTTTTACCTTTTTGAAGGGAGACCGAAGGATGCGCATGATATATATATATATATATATATATATATATATATATATATATATATATATATATATATATATATATAAATTTTTATTTCTTTTTTTATACAATTACTTTTATATACTTATACACTTAAATGTTTATATACCGTGACATATTTTTATACACTTACAAATTATAATTCTTAATGTAATATAAACTAAATTTAACATAGTGTTATACAGATTTTAAGCAATATGAAGATTATAATGTCACAAATTATTTTTTTTTATTTCTTTCTTTCCCAAATCTCATTTAATAAAATATATATTATAAACAGAATTTAATATAATACAATACAAATTTTAATATAAATAATTATTTCTAAAATTACTAATACAAAATTGGTATTATTAAATTATAACAAATATTTACTATTAATATCTAACTAAATTACTCTTAATAAAAACTAGCGAACACACAACCGCTGTTGTGTTCGCATTTTTTAATTTTTAAGAAATTTAAGTTAAGATTAATAATAAATATATAATTAATTTTTAAAATAGTTGTTAAATATAAAATTAAAAAAAATATCTGTATAAAAAAATTAAAATAATAGTTTAAAACAAAAGAGTGTTTTAGAATAACAGTTAAAAGTAAATTATTTATAAAATAATTAAGGGTAAAACTGGTATTATAAAATGTGGACACAAAAGAGGGAATCTTTTATATATTATTTTAGGTTATAACATACAAAGCCTATATCATACAACTAAAACTCACATATTAAAGTTATCAACAGGATTGACTGTTCTAACTCCTCTTAAAAGGACTTTGATATTATATATTATATATTATCACAAAACCAAATCGATACAAAGAGTCAAAACTTAGTTGATGCTACAAAAATACAATACACAATGTTCCTGTAGAGAACAAACAAGATAAGTTAGTTACAAGTGTCACCTTACCCATGTAGTCCGCTATCTCCTCAATAGGCCTCTTCCTGGTTGGTACATGTCGGTTTGGACCCAGGAGGGGTTACTTGCAAAAGGGACTTCGAAGCTCAAGTGAGTCAAAACTCTCAAAAGGTCAAATTAGTGATTAATGAATGCGTACCTTTAATTACTGGGGTCCACGTGTATTTATAGAATATTAATCATGTTTGGTTATGCCATAGGCTGGGCACTGGCTTGGGCTTTAGTTTGGGCTGTAAGTGAGCTTGGGCCCTAGCCCAGGCCCTTAGGACCTATTGAACACTGGGGGGCTTTAATTTTACTAAGTATATTGGAGTAGTCGGCCTAGGCCGACTACTTTCCTCGACGGTTTATGCTATCGGTTTAATCTGGTAAGGCTTAGACCAACTCGGCCTAGGCTGACTACTTGACCGCCTTGGCATATATGTATCGTTTACTTATTTGGTCGAGTTTGGCTAGGTGTGGTACAGTATTGTTTACTTATTTGGTCTTGTTTGGCTAGGTGTGGTACACCAGTCCCCTAGCCTTGGTCGATATGAGTTGTCGGTCAAGGGTAATTATGTGTTGGTGTGCTAACGGGATCGGCTGGGTGTGGTACACCAGTCTCCCAGCCTTTAAGTGTGATGAATAGTGTTAAGGCTAAAAAGTGATAATAGTTTGATGGTAGGTGAAGGGGTGTCAGGATCAAATCAGGGAGTTTTGTCGTCGTCGTTTTTAAGAGTCATGTCTCTTGTAATGATGGTGTCGATTGGTATGAGTTGTTTTTTTGGCGGGAAGGGGTTTTCGCTATTTGGGATTCTGGCCTATAAATATGGATTTCAAAACAAGCAAGGGTTTACTTGGTTCATTGGTGAGAATTCCGTATTCAAAGGTCTTGTGTGCGTTTTCTTGTCCGACTAGTTCCCAATTTCAGCCGACATCTTTCCGAAAACACGAGAAAAGGTATGTCTAGTAGCGATAGCGTGTCGTTGTCTACATCTAGTAGTGATAGTATGGGGTCAGGGAGGAGTAGAGGTAGGCAAGTTGATGAAGAGGGTACCAGTTCTGGAGGTATGGTAAGCGGGATCCCCATGGAAACGGTGAGGGAGGTCTGAGAAGATCCCCTAGAGGAGTTGGCCGAGAGCGACTGGCCGGCCAAAGGCGATTATGGGTGGGTGGCTGCCGATGTCCGTAATCAATCATCTTTGTTCCGGTGGTCTTGCTTATTGAACTCTTGGTTGAATTGTACGCCTATCATCACAAAGGGTGTAAGCGGGGATATCATTTCCTTGGAGAGGGTTAGCGCTATTGACCGTGTGTGTCACGGGCAGGAGGGGGCCACGGAGAAGTTCTTCTACATGTACATGTGTCACTTTTCCCAGCTACATGTGCGGCTGCCGTTAGATGATTTCACTATGGGTGTGTTGCGCACGCTGAACGTGGCACCTACGCAGTTGCACCCGAACAGTTGGGCTTACTTGCAAGCCTTCCGCATCTTGTGCCAATCTCTATACTTGGAGCCTTCACCTTATGCTTTCCTGTACTTCTATGATACTAGACTCTGCCAATCGACTACTTGGCTGTCTCTGATAAGTCGTCCTACTATCAGCAGACTAGACGCATTTTCCCAGTCTTTCAAGCACTTTAAGGATGGATACTTCAAAGTTGTGGTGAAGGAAGAAGGCAAGCCCTATTTCTTGAACGCAGATGGGAGTACAAAATTCTCATTTAGCTGGACAGGTACCCCTTCTCGGTGCAAAGATATGGGGACCGACGAGTTGTCGGCGGGGGATAAGGAGGTGGTGGAGATGTTGATGAAGTTTGTTGATAAGTTTCCCACTAAGGGCTTAGTTAGAGTTTATAATTCGGTGCATCCGATTATAGATATTGAAGGTATTTGTTTGTTACTTAAACTGTGTTAATGATTCTAAGTTGTTTTAAACGGGGTTTAATATGTTATTGTAGGGCACATGGCTCAATCAGGGAAGAAGAATTTGGCGTTCTTCTAGTCGTTGAGGAAGGAGATGGCCGCTAAGGCTAAGGAAGCTGGGAAGACTGACGTTCCCAACTTGCAAGAGTCCATGGTGGAAGTACATGTACATGGCGGAACGAAGAGGAAAGTCGAGTTGCCGCCTCACGCTGACAAGGGGAAGGATGTGAAGAAAGTGAGGGCGGCCTTACTCGGGGCGGGGTCAGCCAGTGGGGCAGGGTTAGCTAGTGGGGAGAAGGGACCGAAGTCTAGCTTAATTGAGTTGCCAGAAATATCTGTAAGGAAGGATATCGCGATCAACCTCCCAAAGACCATTATAAACTCCATTGATGGTATGGAGGCGGATCATATCGTGAGGACAATGGTGGAATTTGGGAGCAAAGCCTTGATATTAAGTCGCCGTGTGGGGTCTTTATATCGGCGGGAGGTGAATGAGGGGGTTGGGAGAAGGTAGAAGAGTTGTAGGGAAAAGTCGACAAGTTTGAGGAAGAGAGGGCTGCGTGGAAGAAGGAGAGGGAGGGTTGGGAGGAAGAGAGAAAGAGGTTGGCAATGTGGAGGGTTCATTGTTTGGATTCAGAGGAAAAATTGAACAAGAGAATAGGGGAGTTGGAGGAATACTATAATGAACTAAAAGACAAGTATGACGGTGTTGTAGGTAAGCTTGACGACCTGAAGAATTGTAATATACAAGAGCACATCAACGACTTTGAGAAGGGACTACGTCAAGCGGCCTTTTTCCATCAAGAGGTTGACATCACGGACTCAAAGTTTGATGTGAACAAGGACGTTATTGACGGAAATCTGCTCAAGGAAGATGAAAGCAGTGTGGATGAGGAGGCGGAGGATAAGGCGGTTGAAGAGGAGAAGGGAGCGAGTGATGCCGAGGAGGTGGCCCCTGATGTAGCAAAATAGGATCTCGATTTTTATTGATTTGAAAATATTATTTGAGACTATGTCTGTAATAGTTGGTACATTACGTTACATTGGTACATTCTTGCACTTATGTTGAATGCGATTAATGTTCTGTATGTTATTGTGTATGATGGATTTTGATGATTTGTGGTGTATGTTCAACCCGGCCGCTTACTTCTGTTAAGGGTGGGGAACTTGAACGAATTAAACACAAGTTAAGGGTGTTCGACCCAGGCCGCTTACTTGTGGTAAAGGTGGGGAACTTAAGCGAATTAAACACAAGTTAAGGGTGTTCGACCCAAGCCGTTTACTTGTGGTAAGGGTGGGGAACTTAAGCGAATTACACACAAGTTAAGGGTGTTCGACCCAGGCCGCTTACTTGTGGTAAGGGTGGGGAACTTAAGTGAATTAAACACAAGTTAAGGGTGTTCGACCCAAGCCGTTTACTTGTGGTAAGGGTGGGGAACTTAAGCGAATTACACACAAGTTAAGGGTGTTTGACCCAGGCCGCTTACTTGTGGTAAGGGTGGGGAACTTAAGCGAATTAAACACAAGTTAAGGGTGTTCGACCCAGGCCGCTTACTTGTGATAAGGGTGGGGAACTTAAGCGAATTAAACACAAGTTAAGGGTGTTTGACCCAAGCTGCTTACTTGTGGTAAGGGTGGGGAACTTAAGCGAATTAAACATAAGTTAAGGGTGTTTGACCCAGGCCGCTTACTTGTGGTAAGGGTGGGGAACTTAAACAAATCATCATTAAGTTAAAGGTGTTCGACCTAGGCCGCTTACTTGTGGTAAGGGTGGGGAACTTAAGCGAAGATGAGAGTAAAAACATAAGAAAGTTGTACAGTTGAGAACCCTTCGTTTTATTTATTGAATATGGGGTGCCTCGTTAAAACCTCCCTGGCCAAAACCCTCCTTAGGGAAAAAAGACCAGGTGAGGAAAAAGAGTACACCCAGGGTTATAAGTATTCGGCTTAATGCAGCATACATTTAACTGAAATAGAATTTGAGGTGGGACACGTTCCAAGTGTTAGGTATCTCTTCTCCGGATAAATGTTCAAGGCGATAAGCTCCTCCTCATGCGTCTTCACGTATGCGGTATGGGTCATCCCAGTTGGCGGAGAATTTGTCATCCTTCTTTCTTGCACTGCTAGCCATTCTCCATACTAAGTCCCCGATTGCGAATGATCGTGGACATAGGTTTGCGTTATACTTTCTGACAACTCTTCGTTTGGCAGCTAAATTGCGTATCTGGGCTTTTTCTCGGAGTTTGGGTAGGAGGTCGAGATGAGTGGCCATGTTTTGGTGGTTGTGGGTTGGGTCGTATAGTTCTCGGCGCAGGGATGGTTCGCCAATTTCAACTAGTATCATGGCGTCTGCACTGTAAACTAGGCTGAAAGGGGATTCGTTTGTTGATGATTGAGGGGTGCACCTGAAAGCCCATAGCACTTCTACTAACTCTTCAGGCCATCGGCCTTTGGCGCTATCTAATCGTTTGCGCAGTTCCACTAGGATAACCTTGTTGGCCGCCTCTACTTGTCCATTAGTTTGTGGGTGTTCTACAAAACTTCTGATGTGTTTGATGCCCAGGCCAATGTAGAATTTGGCTAACTCCTTATCTATAAATTGTCGGCCATTGTCGGTGATGATGGTGTGTGGGAGGCCATATCTGCATACAATATCCTTCCAAACAAACTGTTGAACTTGTTGGGCCGTGATAGTGGTTAGTGGTTTGGCTTCTATCCATTTGGTGAAGTAGTCGATGGCTACAATCAGAAATTTCACTTGTCCCTTGCCGGGTGAGAAGGGGCCAAGGATATCCATTCCCCATTTTGCGAAGGGCCATGGGGATAGTATGTGATGGAGTTGTTCCTGCTTCTGGTGAATGAGGTTGCCATGTTTTTGGCATGGTTTGCACTTTCTGACATAGTCCTGGTAGTCTGCTTCTATGGTTGGCCAGAAGTACCCGGCTCTAAGGACTCTAGTAGCCATGGTACGTGCGCCAGAATGGTAGCCGCAAATGCCTTCGTGTAGCTCTTTAATAATATATTATGCTTGCTTTGCCGTGACACATTTGAGGAGGGGTTGGCCGTACCTGCATTTGTAAAGGTCATCGCCTATCATGGTATACCTAGCGGCCTTAGCCAGCCAAGTTTTGTCCGCATCCTGTGGGGGGTTACCGGTTTTTAGGTATTGGATATTGGGGGTGGTCCAGTTATGGCTTTGGGGAAGAGTTGTGTTGTCCGTTGGGGCGTGGGTTAGGTTTTGACAAGTATGTGTTACGGAGGGTGTAGATAGTGTTTGCTGCAACAGGGACCGGTGGCGGCTTTTTAATTTGGTGCTAGATAATTTGGAGAGGATGTCGGCTCTGATGTTGTCGGTCCTTGGGATGTGTTCGATGCGGACTCGCTCAAAGGCGGATTGAATGACTGTTCGGACCAGATGGTAATATTGTAGAAGGATGGGGTCTTTAATCTGGAATTCGTCATTTAGGGGCCCTACAGTAAGCTTGGAGTCGGTTTTGCGTGTTAGCGTCCTGACACCTACTTCGCGGGCAAGGGAAAGGTCGTCCAGGATAGCTTTGTATTCGGCCTGGTTGTTTGATGTTTTGAAGGCAAAGTGAAGGGATTTTTCGATGAGGATGTCGTTGGGTCCTTCTAACACAATGTCAGCATCGACACCTTTTGGATTTGAGGAACCATCTACATGAAGTGTCCACTGGTCCTCTGTGGGTGTGTGCTGGAGGTCGTTGACAAAATCTAAGAGACATTGGGCTTTAATGGGGCCATGGGGTTCATAGCGAATGTTGAATTCCGACAGCTCGACGGCCCAGGATGACATCCATCCGGGTAGATCTGGTTTTTGCAAAAATTTTTGGATTGGGTAGTCGATTTTGACGGTGATGCTGTGGTTTTGGAAGTACGGGCATAAGCGGCGAGCTGCGTGGACTAAAGATAGGGCCAATCTCTCCACCATTTGATATCTGGTTTCAAGATCTTGCAGCGTTCTACTAACGAAGTAGATAGGATGCTGCGTGTCTTCTATTTCTTGGACAAGCGCGGTGCTGACGGTGTGGTCGGTGGCTGTGATGTATACGAGGAGGGGTTGACGGGTGTCCGGCTTGTGGAGGATAGGTGGTGAGGTGAGGGTGGTTTTCAGTTTTTGAAAGATTTGTTCACAATCGTCAATCCACATGAACCAGATGGATTTCTTTAGGAGTTGGACTATGGGTTGGGTTTGCTCAACCAGTTTGGGTAGGAAACGGGAAATGGCTGAGGCAGCCTATGAGGCGTTGGACCTCTTTGATGGTAGTGTGACTGCGCATCTCGATAATGGCCTTGCTTTTTTCGGGTTTGGCTTCTATGCCGCGTTGGGTTAACATAAACCCAAGAAATTTACCTCGGTCGACGCCGAATACACACTTGTCAGGGTTGAGGCGAAGGTTGTATTGGCGTAGCGCGGAGAATACCGCC
>Ga0214544_1011564_pt1 | contig 12105 bp, 3 predicted proteins | sample CNSS3metaG_FD_160074 | JGI IMG/M metagenome (GOLD analysis project Ga0214544, IMG submission 160074) | Root nodule microbial communities from cowpea collected in UCLA plant growth center, Los Angeles, California, USA - CNSS3 | ecosystem: Host-associated > Plants > Roots > Nodule | place: USA...
ATTTCTGGAAAATTGCAGAAAATACGAAAATACATGAAATAGCAGAGTACATGCATTCAAATTCTCATACATTTCATACAAATAAAAACAAGAAATAAAAGATTCGGTTCCAGCTCCCCTAACCTCTAATCCTCGCTCCAAACACGGATTGCACGTGACTTTTAATTCAAACTCACCCTTGCTCTTGCCTCACTCTTCCACGATGGTTTCCCACTCCAATTCTCCTCTACAATTCGTGCCAATCGCCCAGAAGTCTGTGATTCCGTATGCACTCCCCTGTCTCAGACCTTTAATCCCTTAATTATCCTCTCTCACTCTAATTCATTCCACCCTTAATTTCACTTAACCTTTTAAAACGAAAATTACAATAAAAGTGTGTGTTAATGTCTACTCAACATCCCTCACAGTGTATTTTTCCAGCACTCACGGCTACCTTCTTGGCTACTAGGTTTTCCAAACCTTTTCACATTCATGCCAAAGGAAAAATGGCAAAAAGAAATTGTTTAGTTCTCAACAAGGTTTGAACCCACACCCATGCACATACTAAACCGAGGCCAAACCATTCAACCAATCTAGATTTCATGATAACTCCTACAATTCTAGGAACTTATCATCACCCCATGCATTCAATATATAAACACACAAAAACGCATAATTTAAATAACACCCAAGTGGCACACATAGGACTCGAACCCAAGTCCTCACACACAATAAAGTACTTTCAACCACTTGAGCTAGTACTTTTCCATGTCATAGTTCCTCACATTAATTGCTTTAAATGTTTCTATTACCCGCCATAATTAAATAATTATTTAAATAACTATTTAATTTTCTCGGGTCTTACAGACCCTCCCCTACGTGGCACCATTAACACCATCTCTGGTGGCTTCGCTAGTGGAGGATCCACCTCTTCTGCCAGAAAGAGACACCTCCGCCATATCCAATCCATCAACCATATCACCCATTCCCATCACAGACGCCGCATGCCTCCCATCATCTTCACAGATGACGACTTTCATGGCCTCGACCATCAACAAGATGACCCCATGGTCATCACTGTTGAAATCGAGAACTACGCCGTTAAGAAAGTCCTTGTCGACCAAGGCAGCTCCGTTGACATCCTTTACTAGGCCACCTACCAAAAACTCCAACTTCCAGACACCACCATGGTCCCGTATGACGAACCAATCTATGGCTTTTCTGGCGAACAAGTATCCATCGGCGGCTACATCGACCTCCACACCGTCTTTCGTAAGGGAGCCCAAACCAAAACCATTCCAATCCGCTTCTTTATCGTCGACGCGCCAACATCTTACAATGTCCTCCTGGGCCGTCCTTCCCTCAACACCTTTGGTGCTGTCGTCTCCACCCCCCACTTGGCCATGAAGTTCCCTTCTCCTTCCGATGACATCCTCACCATCCATTGTGACCAGCGCTTGGCACGCGAATGCTACATGGCCAACCTGCGCCCACAGCTCCCAATTCAACAAACCAACCAACCATATTGAGCGACCACCTGGATCCGGCATCGCCCTGTCAAGCGAAGACCTAGACCCCAGAGTAGGCCGGGATGTTCGTCTCGAACCAGTTAAGGAGACCTCCCCTCTAGAGCTCCCCAATGGCCACTCTATCAAACTAGGCACCGGTTTGAACTCTGACGAGCGTGCCATCATCACACCCATCCTCACCAGCAACACAGACCTTTTCGCCTGGTCAGCCGCTGACCTACCTGGGGTGGACCCTCAAGTGGCATCCCACAAACTATCCATCTACAAAGAAGCCCGATATGTATCCCAGAAGAAACGCAAACTTGGCGAAGAACGTCGACTAGCGGCTAAGGTTGAGGCCGACAAGTTACTAAATGCAGGATTCATAGAAGAAGCTCAGTACACAACTTGGCTTTCTAACGTAGTCTTGGTGAAGAAAGCCAATGGCAAATGGCGGATGTGTGTAGACTACACGGATCTGAACAAGGCCTGCCCTCGCGATGCCTACCCCTTACCCAATATCGACCGACTTGTTGATGGCGCGGCAGGGAATAAGGTGCTTAGCTTTTTGGACGCATATTCTAGGTACAACCAAATCTCCATAGCCATATCTGACATGCATAAGACCGCCTTCATCACGGACGATGCCAACTACTTCTATAAAGTCATGCCTTTTGGTCTGACGAACGCTGGAGCAACCTACCAACGGCTAATGGACAAGGTCTTCAGTCATCTAATGGGACAATGTGTCGAAGTATATGTTGACGACATGGTTGTCAAGTCTCCAAGCCACCACCAACATGCCGAGGACCTCTCGGCTGTCTTCTCCGCCCTACGCCAATACAACCTCCGCCTCAACCTTGACAAATGTGTATTCGGCGTCGACCGCGGTAAATTTCTTGGGTTTATGTTGACCCAACGCGGCATAGAAGCCAATCCCAAAAAATGCAAGGCCATTATTGAGATGCGCAGCCCCACTACCATCAAAGATGTCCAACGCCTCATAGGCCGCCTCACAGTCATTTCCCGCTTCCTACCCAAACTGGTCGAACAAACCCAACCCATCGTCCAACTCCTAAAGAAATCCACCCGATTCACGTGGACTGACGATTGTGAACAAATCTTCCAAAAGCTGAAAACAACCCTGACCTCACCACCTATCCTCCACAAGCCAGACACTCGTCAACCCCTCCTTGTATACATCATGGCCACCGACCACACCGTCAGCGCCGCGCTCGTCCAAGAAATAGAAGGCACGCAGCATCTTGTCTACTTCGTTAGCAGAACGCTACAAGATCCTGAAACCAGATATCAAATGGTGGAGAAGTTGGCCCTATCCTTAGTACACGCAGCCCGCCGCCTACGCCCATACTTCCAAAACCACAGCATTACCGTCAAAACCGACTACCCAATCCAAAAAATATTGCAAAAACTAGATCTAGTCGGACGGATGTCATCTTGGGCTGTCGAGCTGTCAGAATTCAACATTCGCTATGAACCCCATGGTCTCATTAAAGCCTAATGTCTTCTAGATTTTGTCAATGACCTCCAGCACACACTCATAGAGGACTAGTGGACGCTTCATGTAGATGGTTCCTCAAATCAAAAAGGTGTCGGTGCTGGCATCGTGTTAGAAGGACCCAACGACATCCTCATCGAAAAATCCCTCCACTTTGCCTTCAAAACATCAAACAACTAGGCCGAATACGAAGCTATCCTCGTCGGCCTTTCTCTTGCCCGCGAAGTTGGTGTCAAGACGTTAACATGTAAGACCGACTCCAAACTTACTGTTGGGTAGCCAAACTCGACCAAATAAGTAAACGATACATATATGCCAAGGTGGTCCAGTAGTCAGCCAGGCCGAGTTGGTCTAAGCCTTACCATATTAAACCGATAGCATAAACCGTCGAGGAAAGTAGTCGGCCTAGGCCGACTACTTCAATATACTTAGTAAAATTGAAGCTCCCCCGTGTTCAATAGGTCCTAAGGGCCTGGGCTAGGGCCCAGGCCCACTTACAGCCTAAACTAGAGCCCAAGCCAGGTCCCGGCCCATGGCATAACCATACGTAATTAATGCTCTATAAATACACGTGGACCCTAGTAATTAAAGGCACGCATTCATTAATCACTGATTTGACCTTTTGAGAGTTTTGACTCACTTGAGCTTCGGAGTCCCTTCTGCAGGTAACCCCTCCTAGGTCCAAACCGACATGTACCAACCGGGAAGAGACCAACTAAGGAGATAGCGGACTACATGGGTAAGGTGACGCTTGTTACTAACTTATCTTGTTTGTTCTCTACAGGAACATAAATCTTTATTAATGTAACAACTATAATTTCATAGTTCTTTAAAACCATTTACCGGTCATTTTATTCATTTGCACAATGGGACCAAATAAAGCAATAACCATTCAAATAAAACAAGTTCAAGATAAAATATACACATTTGTGCTCTAAAAATTGGTCCTTATTGTTGCTTTGATTTGATTGTTCCTTCGTTATCAATTAATCTTGAGTATGTGGAGTCCATGCATAGTCTCATTATGTAACCATTAACTAGTGATTCGATACAACATGTTTAACAGATAATAAATTTTTTGATAAATTTTAGAAAGTGAACTTTTAAGTTTAATTTAATCTCATAAAATCGATTTGTCTTCAGTTAATGTAAAATTTTCAACTATATTCCTATAAAAATATATTCTTTTCAAAGTTAATCATCAATTTTGTGCAAACCAAAGACCAAATACACAAAATATGGTTCATACCAATGGCCATGTCAAATCCACCACAAGGCACACGGTTCACAAATGAACCAAGCAATGCCAACATGGACTCCTTCAACATTTTGTCGTCTCATCTTGGAATAGTTCTAAAACCATAACCTTTTCAAACGTTTATACTATAAACAGAATACGAACACAGTTAAGGCAGCTGAACAATGTTTTGGTGAATAAAAGACTGAGAGAATGTCAATGTTTTTTGTTTTGGTCATCTCATGTGGACGGACGGGGAAAGAGAAAAATTGACATTGGAAAGAACGAAAAGACAGGCATAGTTGTGTTTTGTTACTAACATTTTGCAAGCAGCCAAAAGACACACATTACATTATCATAATCTATCTATTTCAAACCGTTGCCTTGACAAACTCACACTATTGCTTCAAAAGTAAAAAATTATTAAAAAAAATTCTAAACCTATCTAAATAAGAAAAGTATGACAAGTTCTTTATAACATAAATAATGTATAAGAACAATTTAAATAACATATAAGTTTTTACAAAGTACAATTATCTTGTATGTACTTTTTTCATTTTATAAACATCTCTTTGTGAGCAAACCATCTTTAAGTATTCATATCATTGTATATTCTTTTTTGCAAATTTTCATAAGTGAAAAAACCCTTAAGTGTTGCGGTAGTCAAGACTGTTCATGATCCTAAACATCTTTGTAAAAGTTTCAAGTAAGATGTCAAATCTATAATACAAGAAGACAAATTTTTATAAATAAAACTTAAGTGTGTTTGTTCATTGAATCATTGTATGGGTTTAGTATCATCGAAAAAAAAATGATAAAATTTACAAGTTAAAGTAATAAAACTAGTACTAATTTAATTTTTCCTTTATCACTTATAACATTTTTACATTTAAGATCCTATTTCATGGAGACAACACCATTTTTTTTTACGGAGGAATTATATATTTTTATTAAATATGTTAAAACAGAAAGGGCCAAATTGTCCCCATACCCACAACCCACATCCACTGTATTTCAGATCTATTGTTTTTATTTTACAATAATTATATTTATAGATTCATTTTCTCTTTATATTTCATTCTATTTTCTTTTAACCTTTCTCATCATTTATTATTTCTTTCTCTTTTATTACTAAATCGCTGAAGATGGAGTTTATATTTATCAAGCTTCTTATTTTGGTGAATAACTTTCAATTAAAAAATATTAATTTTCACAGCTAAGCATAAAAACACTGTATTGGCGCGGAGAATTAAGTTGTGTAATATATGTTATTGCTGTCCAACTTTGAAATTTTCGATAAAAATCACATTTTTTGAAAATGAATTTTATAGCGTAAAAAGGTGACAATGTGTTTGGAATTTAAAATTTTAGGTAAATTGTCCTATTATACTTTAGGACTACGATATTTTTACAAATTTTCTTTTATAAAATTTGACAAAATTTACTTTTTAACACATTAAATATTTTTTTTTCAAATCAAATCAAACAATAAAATTTGGTTAAAAAAAAATTTCCTATACCTTAATATTAAACCAACCTCTATAGGGGGAAATCTTTGCTATATTTTGAATTTTTAATTAATATTTAAAAAAAGTTTAATTTTACGTGCCTGTGCCAAACCAGCAATGTTTAACTTGTTCATTTATTTTGTTTTTACAAATTACTTTGGAACAGTGTAGCCACCACTTCATGGATTGTTCTAGTTCTAGTTCTAAATCACTGAATCAAACTATTACATTGAAAAGATTATATATATAGTTAAGATAAAGGCTTTACACACATTGGAAAACATGTAACATCAACAACAGACACATACATTCTTAATCATAACTTATCTAACAAGAACGGATAATAATACATTCTTAATCATTAGTGATCTTGATTATTTCTCAACGAGTCATAGGTTGAAGTGCTGGAGCAGTTGGTACCTTGCCTAATCGTCATTTCTCAACATTTCCCTCCCACCCTAATCGTCATTTTCAAATGAAATACATTAGTTCATCATATCTGCATATATTTTCAAATAAAATCAATGTAGTTTAAACCAAAGAATATGCATATTAAATTATTCAGAGTCCAAATTGTGATGTCAAATCCAGGGTTTTGAAGTTCACGGTATTCTTGGCACAAGGCACAGATGAACAAAGAAATCCACACATGGAGTCTCCTTCAACATGTATTGTCTTCTCATCTTGCTGCGGTAGAAGCATGAGTATACGCAATCACAACCACTAGCACCACATGCTGCATATCATTAATCAAATCATTATTACTTTCCCTTTCAAAATCATCATCGCAAATAAATACTTTCTTACACGTTGATCCCTTGTCAACAATCTCTGCAATCTGACCAAACGTGATGCATGGACACCACCACGTTATGCAACCTTAAACAAAACAGAACATCAAAGGAGAAGCAATCACAGAGGGCGGTGGACCATTCAACCTTGGCCGGGGCTTTGGGGTTGTAAGCCGCCGGAAAACCATTGGCAGCGGCCTCGTTGTACGGTGGTTGTGCATCTTGTGAGGTTGGTAGAGACATAACTGTTACAGAAAAAGACAAAGAAGCTTCCAAGGGATAAGAATATGGTGGTGAGAAGCGGTGTGACCCAACAATTTATAGTAGAATTGAGAACAATGTTCAATTTTTATTTTCGAAAGTGATATTCCAACATAATTTTTGAACTCATTTTTGACATGGTTGACGTGGCTGGCTTTTTTTATTTTTAATTTTTATTTTTAAATGAAACTTAAGTGATGTGCACGTGTGTGGAAGTTACTCTGAAACTTCTTTTTCGCAAAATGAAATGAGACGGGGAGAGAGAAAGGCAGACAAAATGGAGACAAAGTAGAGTGTTGGTGAGACAGGGAGAGAGAAAGTCGGAGGAAGTGGAGACAGCGTGAGAAAGTCGGAGGAAGTGCGGAGAAAGTGTTGTTTGTGCGACAGAGAGATAGGCGTCGCAGACAGAGAGAGGAACGGCTGGGTAAACTCCAGTTGTTAGAGAAACAGAGAAAGAGAGAGATCAAATGCCATAGAAGAAGACGTTTGTGGTTGCCGGAGAACAGAGGTCTGACTAGAAGTCATCGACGTTTCCAGAGTTAATCAAAGAAGACGGTTGTTTGTTTTATTCATTTGGAAATGCCTCCAAGCAAGGAAGAGAAAGGATTTTTGAGCCCTTTGTAACTTAAATTTAATTTCATTTTCATAAATGTGAGGTGATGATGTTGTGCACGTAATGGTGTTTGATCCATTTTTTATTTGAAATTCTGAAGACCAAATCTCTGTCAGCACTCCCCATGTAAATTGAGAGCACTCCGCACCTCTGAGAGCGGTTGGAAGAGAAATGATTTTTGAGTCATTTGTAACTTAAATTTAATTTCATTCTCATGAATGTGAGGTGATGATGATGTGCACCTTATGGTGGGTGTTCCATTTTTTATTTGAAAATCTGAAAACCAAAATCTTTGCCAGCACTCCCCATGTAAATTGAGAGCACTCCCCACCTCTGGGAGCGGTTGTTTGTTTTATTTATTGGAAATGCCTCCAAGCAAGGAAGAGAAAGGATTTTTTGGCCTTTTTAACTTAAATTTAATTTCATTTTCATGAATGTGAGGTATGATGTTGTGCACCTTATTGTGGGTGTTCCATTTTTTATTTGAAAATCTGAAAGCCAAAATCTTTGCCAGCACTCTCCGTGTAAATTGAGAGCACTCCCCACCTTTGGGAGCGGTTGTTTGTTTTATTCATTTGGAAATGCCTCCAAGCAAGGAAAATAAAGGATTTTTGAGCTCTTTGTAACTTAAATTTAATTTCATTTTCATGCATGTGAGGTGATGATGTTGGGCACGTAATGGTGTTTGATCCATTTTTTATTTGAAATTCTGAAGACCAAAATCTTTGCCAACACTCCCCATGTAAATTGAGAGCATTCCGCACCTTTGGGAGCGGTTGTTTGCTATATTTATTTGGAAATGCCTCCAAGCAAGGAAGAGAAAGGATTTTTTAGCCCTTTGTAACTTAAATTTCATTTCATTTTCATGAATGTGAGGTGATGATGTTGTGCACCTTACGGTGGGTGTTCCATTTTTTATTTGAAAATCTGAAAACCAAATCTTTGCCAGCACTCCCGATGTAAATTGAGAGCACTCCCCACCTCTGGGAGCGGTTGTTTGTTTTATTTATTGGAAATGCCTCCAAGCAAGTAAGAGAAAGCATTTTTGATCCCTTTGTAACTTAAATTTTATCTTATTTTCATGAATGTGAGGTGATGATGTTGGGCACGTAATGGTGTTTGATCCATTTTTTATTTGAAATTTTGAAGACCAAAATCTTTGTTAGCACTCCCCATGTAAATTGAGAGCACTCCCCACCTCTGGGAGCGGTTGTTTGTTTTATTTATTGGAAATGCCTCCAAGCAAGGAAAATAAAGGATTTTTGAGCCCTTTGTAACTTAAATTTAATTTCATTTCCATGTATGTCAGGTGATGATGTTGTGGACCTTATGGTGGGTGTTCCATTTTTAATTTGAAATTTTGAAGACCAAAATTTATGCCATCACTCCCCATGTAAATTGAGAGCACTCCCCACCTCTGGGAGCGGTTGTTATTTCTACCCACCGTCGTTGTTGTGTGCCGGAGGTGTTGGATTTTTGGAAGCCCTAGTGGTCGTCTTCTTCGATTAACTCTAGAAACGCGTCGTCGATGACTTCTAGTCAGACCTCTGTTCTCCGGCAACCACAAACGTCTTATTCTATGGCTTTTGATCTCTCTCTTTCTCTGTTTCTCTAAAAATTTGAGTTTACCCAGCCGTTCCTCTCTCTCTGTATGCAACGCTTATCTCTCTCTGTCGCACAAACAACACTTTCTCTACAGTTCCTCCAACTTTCTCACGCTGTCTCCACTTCCTCCGACTTTCTCTCTCCTTGTCTCACCAACACTCTACTTTGTCTCCATTTTGTCCACCTTTCTCTCTCCCCGTCTCATTTCATTTTACCAAAAAGAAGTTTCAGGGTAACTTCCGCGCGCATGTGCACATCACTTAAGTTTCATTTAAAAAAAATTAAAAATAAAAAAAGCCAGCCACGTCAACCATGTCAAAAATGAGTTCAAAAATTATGTTGGAATACCATTTTCGAAAGACAAAACCTCGTTTAGGTTATATCTACGAAAATGGTATTCCAACATAATTTTTGAACTCATTTTTTACATGGTTGACGTGGCTGGCTTTTTTTATTTTTAATTTTTTTTTTAAATTAAACTTAAGTGATGTGCACGTGCGCGGAAGTTACCCTGAAACTTCTTTTTGGTAAAATGAAATGAGACGAGGAGAGAGAAAGGTGGACAAAATGGAGACAAAGTAGAGTGTTGGTGAGACAAGGAGAGAGAAAGTCAGAGGAAGTGTAGACAGCGTGAGAAAGTCGGAAGAAGTGTTGTTTGTGCGACAGAGAGAGATAGGCGTTGCAGACAGAGAGAGGGGAACGACTGGGTAAACACTCCAGTTGTTAGAGAAACGGAGAAAGAGAGAGATCAAAAGCCATAGAAGAAGACGTTTGTGGTTGCCGGAGAACAGAGGTCTAACTAGAAGTCATCGACGACGACGTTTCCAGAGTTAATCGAAGAAGACGGCCGCTAGGGCTTCCAAAAATCCAACACCTCCGACACACAACAACGACGATGGGTAGAAATAACAACCACTCTCAGAGGTGGGGAGTGCTCTCAATTTACATGGGGAGTGATGGCATAAATTTTGGTCTTCAAAATTTCAAATTAAAAATGGAACACCCACCATAAGGTCCACAACATCATCACCTGACATACATGGAAATGAAATTAAATTTAAGTTACAAAGGGCTCAAAAATCCTTTATTTTCCTTGCTTGGAGGCATTTCCAATAAATAAAACAAACAACCGCTCCCAGAGGTGGGGAGTGCTCTCAATTTACATGGGGAGTGCTAACAAAGATTTTGGTCTTCAGAATTTCAAATAAAAAATGGATCAAACAGCATTACGCGCCCAACATCATCACCTCACATTCATGAAAATGAGATAAAATTTAAGTTACAAAGGGATCAAAAATGCTTTCTCTTACTTGCTTGGAGGCATTTCCAATAAATAAAACAAACAACCGCTCCCAGAAGTGGGGAGTGCTCTCAATTTACATCGGAAGTGCTGGCAAAGATTTTGGTTTTCAGATTTTCAAATAAAAAATGGAACACCCACCGTAAGGTGCACAACATCATCACCTCATATTCATGAAAATGAAATGAAATTTAAGTTACAAAGGGCTCAAAAATCCTTTCTTTTCCTTGCTTGGAGGCATTTCCAAATAAATATAACAAACAACCGCTCCCAGAGGTGGGGAGTGCTCTCAATTTACATGGGGAGTGCTGGCAAAGATTTTGGTTTTCAGATTTTCAAATAAAAAATGGAACACCCTCCATAAGGTGCACAACATCATCACCTCACATTCATGAAAATGAAATTAAATTTAAGTTACAAATGACTCAAAAATCATTTCTCTTCCAACCGCTCTCAGAGGTGGGGAGTGCTCTCAATTTACATGGGGAGTGCTGACAAAGATTTTGGTCTTCAGAATTTCAAATAAAAAATTGATCAAACACCATTACGTGCACAACAGCATCACCTCACATTCATGAAAATGAAATTAAATTTAAGTTACAAAGGGCTCAAAAAATCCTTTCTCTTCCTTGCTTGGAGGCATTTCCAAATGAATAAAACAAACAACCGTCTTCTTTGATTAACTCTGGAAACGTCGTCGTCGATGACTTCTAGGCAGACCTCTGTTCTCCGGCAACCACAAACGTCTTCTTCTATGGCATTTGATCTCTCTCTTTCTCTGTTTCTCTAACAACTGGAGTTTACCCAGTCGTTCCTTTCTCTGTATGCGACGCCTATCTCTCTGTCGCACAAACAACACTTTCTCCGCACTTCCTCCGACTTTCTCACGCTGTCTCCACTTCCTCCGACTTTCTCTCTCCCTGTCTCACCAACACTCTACTTTGTCTCCATTTTGTCTGCCTTTCTCTCTCCCCGTCTCATTTCATTTTGCTAAAAAGAAGTTTCAGGGTAACTTCCGCACACGTGCACATCACTTAAGTTTTATTTAAAAATAAAAATTAAAAATAAAAAAAGCCAGCCATGTCAGCCATATCAAAAATGATATCAAAAATGAGTTCAAAAATTATGTTGGAATATCATTTTCTTTGTCTTTTTAAACTCAATATTTCTGCATGGGAAATTGCGCTTCAAGTACTTATGTTATTTTTTTAAGAACAAAATTTTACGGCAATAAAATAAAATTGACCATATAACTAAAAACTTTCATAATTTCACAAAATTTTTTTCATAAACTTTCACAAAGTCTTAAGTCACACCAAACCTTTTTTTTTTTTCTTATTAAGTCATATCAAACATTTCCTATAACAATGTATAAATGAAAGTTTCACCTTTTACTATAAATAAATTATTTTTTCTATTTTATTTTTAATAATATTTTTTAATTTATTAAAATGAGGTATCTTAGATCATATATTGTTATAGATATAATAAACAAAGTCATAAAAATAAAATAATATATATGTATATAAATAATTTAATATATTCAAAGTTAAAAAATAATATAAACTTTAAATTATTAAAATAAAATAGCGTAATAAAAACTTATACGATGTGACAACGCGGATAGGTTTTACTAGTTAAACTAATTTGGATTAGTTTGAAAATAAATTATTTTCTTACCAAATTTAAATTGAACCAACCTGAATAATATTGGAGTAAGTCAATAAATACCAACAAATTATTATTTAAAAATGTTATATTTTATTTCGGGATACATTTATATA
>Ga0214544_1011566_pt1 | contig 12103 bp, 2 predicted proteins | sample CNSS3metaG_FD_160074 | JGI IMG/M metagenome (GOLD analysis project Ga0214544, IMG submission 160074) | Root nodule microbial communities from cowpea collected in UCLA plant growth center, Los Angeles, California, USA - CNSS3 | ecosystem: Host-associated > Plants > Roots > Nodule | place: USA...
TTTTTTTTTTTTTTTTTTTTTTTTTTTTTTTTTTTTTTTTTTTTTTTTTTTTTAGATTTTTTTTTTTTTTTTTTTTTTTTGCATATATCTTGATCGAACTTACTTTTTTCATAACTAGGTTCTATTGTTTTAGTTCATTTTTTATATATTTATCTTTAATAGTGTTTTATATATTATAAATTTTTTTCATATAAAAATATGTAGATATATCAACTATAAAATTTGAATCAAATTATTCATAAATCCAAAAAAAGAAAAAGAAGAATTGAGTCAAAAAAAGTTTTTCAAAATTAAAAATAACAAAAACTTATTTAAGACGAATAATATCTCAATAAATTAAATAGATTAGTCTTATTATCTATTAAAAAAATATTAAATAAACTTAATTATAAAAATTTTAAAAATAATTTAGTATAAAAAAAACTCAAAAAATAAATTTTAAATAAAATACTTTAATTTTTAAGTTTGTTTAAATCTTCCAAATTCTTAAGCAGCTTCCGCTAAATTTCACTCTGGTTCATTAAAATAAACCAAATACACGTAACAGTAGACTTAAGGAACTCATTGGCGTGGGATAAACGTCAAAGACCTTTTGTTTTTCCCAATCTAAAGTAGTTAAAAATTTTTGAAAACATATTTAATGTTAAAAATATAATGTCTTTCTTTTTCTACTCGACTTTCGGACTACAAGAACATGTCAAACTTAATTCTATAAAAAATTCTAAAACATACAAAAAATATAGAAAAGTATCAAGTTATAGAAGGAATATTCTAAAAAGATTAAAGTGTAAGAGATAATGTGAAATATTACCACTCAGTGCTTTTAAGTTGAAACTGTCTTCAAATATATCTAACGAAAAAATTCTTTCTTGTCTTGAAGAGATTTTGAAAGCTCAAATAATTTTGTAAGAGATTTTAGTTGAATTCTATTCGAAGTTATGAACGAAATATTCTATAAAACTGATTTAGAAACATACAAAATTTCTCGCATTATCGCATGTGGCAAATGTCGAGTGGACGATTAAGCTTATCGCATTCTAGTGTCAATTGAGCTATAGACATCTCTTTTACCATCAAGAGTAAATTATATCCAAAGAGAAATGTCTGTATTATTTTCACGATATTGATAGAGAAAATTTTAGTTTGTTTAGATTCTTAAACAAGGAAATTATATTTTCATTTTAGTTTACATTTTAAAACATAAATAGTGTAGGATGTTAATTTTGAATGTAAAATATCATCAACAGTATTTAAAAATTGTCGTATGATAAAGGGTTAGATGTAAACGTTAGTGCGAATTGTATGGTTTGGGATATGAATGTATGAAAGAGTGATTACGATGAGACTCAATGGATGCTGACATACTAGGATCAACAAAACACTATTGGGATATCTCACATTCTTTAAATTACAAATAGATTATACATTAACACACTATCAAATCATTAAGCTTCGTTGAACAGTGATTTTGCAAGTTATTACTTTAAAACAGAACTTGTCATGTTTTACATTGCAAACTTCAATCCTTCAAATCTTACTCTCCCAGCAATCCCTGATGATTTCATCTCACAGCAGAGTCTCCAAACAAATCGATATACTGCAAATTTGTGTTAAAATTCATATGACAGACATTGGTAATGATGAAAAAAATTAGAGACTAAATTTTAGTGTTAAACTAAGGGAAAACTAAAATATTGCCAGTCATCGGAATATATAAAAGGACTATAGCACGTAAGTGATAGAAATAGTGTGAGTCAAAGTCCCATATTGGATATAATAGACAAAATTAAACACTATATAAGAATAAAGACCTATAACATGATTGTCTTAAGGTTTTAGTATAAAAGTGGTGTCAAATATCTTATATGTGTAAGACTAATATCATATATATCTAGAACCACAATCTCTCAATAACCATAACCATATATAATTTCTTTACAAAAAAAATAAAATCATTTCTTGTAAAAGGAACCACCATTAGTAAAGCCATGAATAGGAGCATTATGATTAGGGGTGGTCATGGATCATATTTTTAATGATCCAATCCACATCCATTTTAGATCCAAATATTTGGATCAAGATTTAAATTCCGTCCAAATATTTGGATCAAGTTCAAAATCCAGAATCAATTTTTTAGAGAAGAAATTTAAATAGAATTTTCTAAAACTTGTGTCCTAAAGGCCGGCACGATACAATTTGGCTAGAGTTGTCAATTTTGCCTAGCTCACAATGTTAGGCCCTGGCCCATGCGGGCCTTGACCCACAGGACAATAAAGTCCCCATTAAAGAAGTCCACAAGGGACAAAATTACAAAAAAGCCTTGTGGGTCAAAGTTCGTCCATGAGCTTTCTTCTTAAACATGAAAGATATATTATTAAACATTTTTTCGTCGAGGTCGTCAGGCCGGGTCAAGCCGACCCGTTTAGGTCATCGGGCCGGTCCGGTCTGTCTGACTCGTTGTGCTAGCCCGGCCTAACACAATCGCGTCGTTGGGCCTACACGGGTCATCGGACCCGCCCGACCCATTAGGGTCATTGGGCCTGCCTGGGTCGTCGGGCATGCCCGACCCATTAGAGTCATTAGACCTGTCTAGTGCGTATATGTCGTCGGACACGACCCTTCCGAGTCATCAGGCCAGCCTAATTTGTCCGGGTCTTTGGATTGGATTTTTTTGACTATCCATATTTGAAAATCTTGATCTAGAGAATGAATATCCAATCTATAAAATATGTAAAACGTAGATTAGATTGAAATCTAGATCCATTAAAATGGATTTTAAGTGGATTGAATTTTTAATAAAATGAATTTTAAATAAATTGAATCAGAGTAAAAGTAGATTGGATCAAGAAAATTAAAAAATTAGATTTTGTGCGCACCCGATATGATTATCATTTATGAATGACGGAGGGAAATACAAAAACAAGTTGGACATTTACTTAACTGAAATAGAGAAATAAATATAACGAAATTCAAAGAAAGAAGTTATTAGAATTATGTACCTGCTAATCTTTGAGCCACCTTTGACACTTTGTTGTGTTCACTTCAGCCATTACGATTATATAATCTATGAGTCTATTCAAGAAACTCAGGTAAGCAATTCTCCATGGCTGCCAAAGTAGTAATGGACCTAACAAGCCCCAAAATCCTGTGAAGAATCCTACCCCCAAGCTCATGTATAATGCTCCATAGAAACCCGAACTATCTTCATCATGCTCTTCTGGGCCTTCAGACTTTATCGTTGTCTCATCTGCAGGACAAGTTTTCTGAAGGGGTTTCCCACAAAGATCAAGATTTCCTTCAAAACTAGAGGCATCAAAGGTTTGCAACTGTCTTCCCCATGGAATTCTTCCGATGAGATGGTTGTTTGACAAGTCTAACACGGAAAGACGATCAATATTGGAAAGAGTTGCAGGAATTTTTCCAGACAAATTATTTCTTGATAGGTCAAGGGAGTCTAGTGAACTTAAATTCCCAATCTCAGAAGGAATTTCTCCATTCAAATTGTTTCGTGATAAATTCAAAGAAACTAACCCGAGCAAGTATGTAATCTCTTTCGGCATTTCACCTGTTAAATTGTTACATGAGAGATCGATACTCTGAAGAATCAATTCGGGATGTCTGAAGCTGCGTTCCACACCTTTCCACGTCCATGTTATGTGAAACGTATAATAACTAGCACTGAAAAAATTATAAATTTCTGAGTAAGTACTATTGTACCAATGCACACGACTTTCAGTTTCAACTCTGTCGATGCTCTTTCCAGACAATGCAGTAAAATTATTTAAGCATGCCGGAATTGCTTCTGACAGCTTATTCCTTGAAAGATCCAACAATTGAATACGCTGCAAATAACATATATGAAGGGGAATATTTCCAGAGAAGTGATTCCCTCGCATGATCAAGATTATCAATTGCTGCATGCTATCTCCAACCCATGATGGTATTGGACCAGACAACATATTCTCACTCATATCCAACATAATTAAATTCTTGCAATTCTTCAAAGAGAAAGGCAATTCACCCATCAAACTATTGTTTCGTAAAACCAAAGCTTCCAATTTAACAAGGGTGCCCATGGAATTAGGAATCTTCCCTGACAATTCATTGCTACTTAAATCAAGAAACAACAATCGATCAACAAATTTCCAACAATCGGGAAGTTTCCCCTTAATTTGATTGTATGATAAATCCAAAGTGGCCAAATTTGCAGCAGTGTTGTTTCCACAAAAGAAATCTGAAAATTTATTTTCAGAGAGTAATAACTCGGAAGCATCTAACAAAAATAATGGTATTTTTCCCTCAAATTTATTTGAATTTATAATTATAGATGGTCTGAAAGGAAGCTTCAATTTCATATTAGGGATTGAACCAATGAGATTATTGTGAGACATATTCAATGTGTACATAATTTGCAACTTGTTCCAAACCCATTTTGGTACTAAATCAGTCAGCCCATTATCAGATATATCTAGATGGATTAAGGAATTTTGAGTCTGGATCCAACTAGGAAAATTCGGACCTAGCTTGCAAGATGCAAGATACAAGTAATTTAATTGAAAAGGAGGAACCCATTTGGAATCAAATTTTAGAGACAATGAGTTATATGACAAGTCTAAGTACAATAATCTGGAAAAATTAGAAAGATGAGATTCAGTGACATCACCCTCTAAAGAATTCTCTCCCACCGATAGAGTCTCCAACTTTGATAGGAGTAGGATGCTCTCGGGTATCTTGCCAGTAATTTGGTTATAAGATATGTTCAATATCCTTAATGTGTGTCTGGTGCACCATGAAGAATTTTGAATAAAGCTTGGAAATTCGCCCTCGAACTTGTTATTCGAGAGGTCTAAGCGTTGTAATCTGCACATGATCCTAAAGAAAGACGGAACCTTGCCCTTGAGTTTGTTATTGGGGAGAGAGAGATATTCAAGAGAGTTCATCACTTTCCCAAATTCATCTGGAATGGGACCTTCCAAGAAATTATAACCAAGGCGAAGGGTACGAAGATTTGTGGTAAAATTAGAAAGCCAATGAAATATAGGACATGATTTTAATAGGTTATCAGAGAGATCAAGGTAGAGAAGAGAGGATAAAGAACTCCGTGTAGAAGTAGAAGTAGAAGAAACCAGGAAACTTCTATCTGTAATACTGCAGTTTACAAGATAAAGTTGTTTCATTTTGGAGCTGATATTAAAATTCCCCCGAAACATCGATGATGTTAGATTATTATAAGAGAGCTCAAGGATCTTAAGGGATGGAAAATTTGGACATAGAGGTGACAAAGATATATTATTGTGAGAAAGATAAAGCTCTTGAAGATGAAGGCTAAAGTTAAACAATAGTTGAAGTGTTGATGATGTCAACAAATTAGAAGAGAGATCTAGCACAGCAAGAGAGGTGGACTTGTTGGAAGAATGGGATTGGAACAAAGATTGAACATCAATATCCAAAAGATTAGAATCAACTAGCCTCATCTCTCTTAAGTTTGGAATGATTTTAGTGATAGTTGGTAACCACTGATGAGAGGAACCAAGACTGTTTAATGAACTCAACTCAAGAATTGTTAAGGAACGAAGAGTAGACAGCCATTGTGCATCCTTAGGTTTTATATCAAAATTGCCAACTAGTCGGAGAGTATGCAACAATGGAAGATTCCCTATGCGAAAAGGGATTTCTCCAGAAAGGGAATTTGAAATGCGGTTTGATGATGAGGATGTATATACAGGAGTGTTACATCCAACACTGAGATATTGTAGGTTGCTGAGATTCCCAATTTGAGATGGGATTTTTCCGGAAAGATAAAATAATCCAAGATCAAGATACTGTAAGTGTTCCAGATTCCCAATCTGAGTAGGAATTTCTCCCCAAAGATAATTATCCCCAAGATCTAGATAACGTAGTTGTGAGAGATTTCCAAGTGTAGAAGGAATCCTACCGGCAAAATCAGAATGGGAGAGATCGAGATATCTTAAGTTGGAGAAGGAGATGGTGAACTCTGGGATGTAACTCAGTTCAAAAAGATTATGGCTGAGATCCAGATGTTGAATATATGGCAAGTGAATCAACAAAGTGACATCGATTGCTCCTCTCAAATACGGCGTATTGAAAGAGTTTCCATGAAGATCAAGCAGTTGTATATGACCAGTTTGTCGGTTGCAGAGAATACGTTTCCATTTGCAGCAATCTGTAGTATTGGTCCAAGTGGAGAGCATATCAAAGTCATCTATGAGGCCTTCTTTGAAGCTCAGGAGTGCTTGTCTCTCACTCTCTATGCACTTTGCTTTACCACTTTCACTTGAGTTGTTGAATGTCGCAGTAATTCCTGAGGCAAGCAAAGAAAGCAGGGGAAGAACATAACATGTTTTCAGAAAATAAGCACTCATTATAGTTTTTTTCTGATATCAGATAATCCTAACAGATAGGAGAATAAAAAGAGTAGTAAGTTGCGAGACAGAGAAACTATTATTCAGTTCTTTCTCTTTCGCCTCTGATGTTTAGGAAGCTCAATGGCGTCATTTTTATTCTTAATTGTAAGGACAGGTGGCTTTCCAAAAATCTATGATATGCTTAAATTTCGTTTAATTTGTTTTTTTTTTTTCCTGAATGAATAGATGATTGAATTTGAATTGTGTTATTATCTCCTAATTTCTAATCAAATCAATGGGTAAGAAAATTAACCACACCAATAATCAAAGTTGTTAATTGTCCTAATTTATATATATGGGTTAAAAATTAATTACATCATAAAACATAAAATTAGTCCAAAAATCTTAAGTTAATGATTCACCTGATCAATAACTTATAATTCTCCTGAGATTATTTGAATTTAGATTTAATTAGCTCTCTCATTTCTTTTTATTCACATGAGTTTTACTTTAAACTGTTCTATGATTTCTTTAATTAACAATAAGAAACATATTAAATTGTTTCAACGTATACACAAAATAATATTTAAAAATAAAAAATAAAAAAACACGAATATAATTCTCCGTAATATATATGATGACGCGGTAAAATTTTATCTGTCATAACACAACACACGAACCTCATTCAAGAATAAATTCTTTCATGATGTAATTACTTTCTTTTTCAGTTTATATTTGAAAACTCTATGCTCTGATACGATTATTTAGAAAATAATAATTTATTTATTTCATAGAAAATATATGACATAATTATTTATTTATTGGTGAACAAAAAAAACCTATTTATTTGACAACTAAGAATTAAATTAAACTCGATTTAATTTAATTTTAAGAGTGTACATGTATTAATTTATTCATACATCTATGCATATTTATGTTGACAGGCAGCAACAAATATATATAAGAAAAAAAAATAGCACATCATGTATTGATCAATGTGGACATGAGTGTTGCTGTTTTCTCATTTTTCTAACTTACTTTGGAAGGTAGAAAACTAAGGTGACGAATGAAAAGTACACATGATGTGTACATTATTTCAAAGCAAGAGTTGTGTAGAATTAGAATTTTAGAATGTGTGAGCACTACAAAAAATATTAAATAACAATCAAATTTAAAAAAAATTAATTATTATATCGATTAACTTAGAAAATATTTTCACTAAAAAAAATTGATAATTAGTGGAAGATTTTTTTTTCAATTTGCAGAGATTTTTATTCTCAGCAAATTAATTTGTAGTAATTTTCTAAACCTCCAAAGTTAGAGTCGCCATAAATTATTTGCGGAAATTTTAGACAATTTAGGATATAATAGTTGTATATGACGTTTGATGGTTGCAGTGAATGCGTTACCATTTGCAGCAATCAGCATTACTGTGATGGTTGCTCCAACTGGACAACATGCCAAACTCATCTATGAGGCCTTGTTTGAAGCTCAGAAGTGTTTGTCTCTCCCTCTCTATGCACTTTGCTTCACCACTTTCACTTGAGTTCTTCAATGTCACACTAATTCCTGAGTCAAGCAAAGAAAGCAAGAGAAAAACATAAAATGTTTTGAGGAAATAAGCACTCATTATAGGTTCTGATGTCAGAAAACAGTGACAAAGGGAGAGTAAACAAGAGCAGTATACTGCGAGAGAGAAAAATTAAGATTCAGTCTTTTCTCTTTCATGTGTGATTGGAAAGCTCCATGACATCATTTATATTCATAATTGTAAGTATCGGCTGCGGCTTTCCAAAAGATATGCCCAAATTTCGTTTAATTTGGCTTTTTTCCTGTATTAGAAGATGATTGTATTATTATAGATAGTTATTATTTGCTAATTTCTATTACGTGGGTAAGAAAATTATAACCTCACCAATAACGTCAAAATGAGGAAAATAAAGCTATCTAAAAAAAAAATCTCAAGATATTGTGTACTATACATGAGTCAAAAAATTAGTTCATCAATAATACAAGAAGGAAGATATAAACTGGTCTTTGAGAAAAAACAAGTTGTTGATTATCATAATTTTGTTGTGGGTTAAAAATTAATGACAAAGTGGGAAAAGTAAAATTAGTTCTAAAATCTTAAATAAGTTGTTGATTTTCCTAACCAGTAGCTTTAAATTTATGTAATAAGACATTTTATAAAGGGAAAAATAAAAGTAGTTAAAATTAGATATTGATCGTTCTGATCGAATCATTTTAAGGATTAGAATATTAAGCACATTGGATACTTGCAAAGAGGGAAAATGACACTAGTTCAAAGACCTTATTAGTTGTCCTAATCAACTAGTCTAGAAAATGAAACATATTGAAAAGAGAAAACATGAAATTAGTCCAGAAAGACCTTAATTTATTAATTCTTGCATGTGAATCCATTTTATGGGTTGGAAAAATGAAGCATGTTAGACACTTGAAAATGAAATTAATCCAAAGAACTGACGGTCCCGATCAAATTCATTATGGGATGGAAATATTAAGCATGTTAGACATTTCAAAGGAAGAAAATGAGAGTAGCCCAAAAAGTCTTTAAATTATTAATGTTATATTTGAATCAATTTTATGGGTTAGAAAAATTAAGCATCTTAGACACATGAAAAGAAGAAAATGATATTGGTCCAAACAGCTTGAGGATTGTGCTATTCAAATATTAAAAGAAGAAAATGAAATGGTGCAAAGAACTTGAGGATTGTACTGTTCAAATATATTATTGTTAAAGTAAATCCTTGATGAGAAAATGAGAAGAATGAAACATGCAAAGTTTAAAACACCGTCAACCACCGGCGGATTATATAAGGAGTTGGGAGATAAAAAATATTAAATTACCTTTTTTTTCTTTAAAATATATGAAAAGATATAAAGAATAGGATAAAAATAATGAATTTCTGTTTCATTTTTGTTATTCAATAATAAAAGAAATTGGATAATCATGAGAGATGGATACAACATAAAAATTTCAAAAGACAAGAGAAAATGAAAATTATCTTAATATTTTCTTTTTATTATATTTGATTTTATGTTCTACTATTTATTAACATTAAATATTGTACTTTCTAAAAAAAATAAAAAAATATCTAACTTAATTTTTATTAATTTTTCAATATACTACTACTTAATTTAAAAGATATATTTAAAAAAAATAAAAATATACATAATTTAAATTGTTTTTAAACATACATAATTTAAAAAATTGAAAAAGTTAAAAAAATTCAAAAAATTTGGAGGGGCAGTGTCCCGCGTGCCCCTTGAGAGTCGCCACTGGTTGAAACTCTCTGAAAATATATCTAAAGAAAAAATTCTTTCTCGTCTTGAAGAGATTTTGAAAGCTCAAATAATATTGTAAGGGATTGTAATTGAATTCTATTCGAAGTTATGAATGAAATATTCTATAAAACTGATTTAGAAACATACAAAATTTCGCGCATTATAGTATGTGGCAAATGTCCAGTGGACGATTAAGCTTATCGCATTCCAGTGTCAATTGAGCTATAGACATCTCTTTTACCATCAAGAGTAAATTATATCCAAAGAGAAATGTCTGGATTATTTTCACGATATTGATAGAGAAAATTTTAGTTTGTTTAGAATCTTAAATAAGGAAATTATATTTTCATTTTAGTTTACATTTTAAAACATAAATAGTGTAGGATGTTAATTTTGAATGTAAAATATCATCAACAGTATTTAAAAATTGTCGTATGATAAAGGGTTAGATGTATCATGTATGCTGACACTATTGGGATATCTCACATTCTTTAAATTACAAATAGATTATACAATAACACAATATCAAATCATTAAGCTTCGTTGAACAGTGATTTTGCAAGTTATTACATTAAAACAGAACTTGTCATGTTTTACATTACAAACTTCGATCCTTCAAATCTCACTCTCCCAGCAATCCCTGATGCTTTCATCTCATTGCAGAGTCTCCAAACAAATCGATATACTGCAAATTTGTGTTAAAATTCATATGACAGACATTGGTAATGATGAAAAAAAATTAGAGACTAAATTTTAGTGTTAAACTAAGGGAAAACTAAAATATAGCCAGTCATTGGAGTATATAAAAGGACTATAACATGTAAGCAGTTTTGAAACGGTCTAAGTAGAATTTATTCAAAAGAAAGCAGACTATATCTATAATTTCTTTACAGCAACAAAAAAAAAAATCATTTCTTGTAAAAGAAACCATCATTAGTAAAGCCATGAATAGGAGCATTAAGATATAATCAACGTTAATTACCATTTATGACTGACGGAGAGAAATACGAGTACGAGATATATAATTAATGAAAGTAATGGTACTACTATTAGCAAGGATAAAGTATTGAATAATTAAATTCTAAGTGTTAGATTCATATTTGATTTTAGAAAGACATTCTCTATTGCCATACAAAAACAAGTTGCACATTTACTTAGCTGAAGTAGAGAAATAAATATAACGAAATAAAAAGAAAGAAGTTATTAGAATTATGTAGGTATAATTACTCGTTTGTGCGAGATACCTTCGATCTTGTCACTCACAAACAAGAACGCCAGCGACCTTAGACGTCGCCGAAGTAGGCCACAACCACCAACACCACCCTTTTTTCTTTCCTACATGAGTGTTTCACACTAGGACCATCGCAATCGTGCCTGGAACATCACACGAGTGAATAACATCACGTTGTTCATCATTGGAGTCACCTTCGCTCATTGCCCTGACCGGCGTGACTAAAACGTGTCATCAACACCGCTGTTTACTCTCAGTCCAGAACCTATTTCTCTATTCTATTTGTTCTATTTTTGGTGTTATATACTGTGTGTTGAGAATTTGTTTTGGAAGTTCGAAATGAGTGTGGTTAAATGAGTGTGGTTAAGTGATAGGTTATATATATTTTATATTTTTCACATATACGGTTATAGTCATGGTTATTAAGAGATTGTGGTTCTATATGGTTATATGACATTAGTCTTACACATATAAGACCTTAGACACCACTTTGACACCAAAACCTTAAGGCAATGTTGTTATGGGCCTTTATTCTTATATAGTGTTTAACTTTGTCTATTCTATCCAATGTGGGACTTTTTGACTCACACTTGGACTATTCCCAACATCTCCCCTCAAGAGTGAGTCCCTTGTTTTTTTTTTTCTTTTTCATATGGTATATTTCCCTTCAGGTGTATGAGTGACCCCTTTGGTTGTGGTTATGCGATCAGTCACTTCGGTGACCCCTTTTTGTTATGGTTATGGTTATGCGGTCAGTCACTCCGAACCATCGGCTCTGATACCACTGATAGGTTATATTCTTTCATATATGATATGAGTTATAGTTGTTGGGATTTTTTGGGCTTTTGGAAATATGAGAGATATATGTGATATGTTATACGGAGGAACATGTTTTTGTATTTTATTGATATACTCTATATATAGAGCAAAATAAAACAAATATCAAGTATAAAATATTTAGAATATCTCACTCCTAATCTAAAATAATAACTAATTTCCTAAAACTGAAACATATATTTAAAACTGAAATATTTCCTAAAAAGTAATTTAAATAAAAAAGATATTAAGTAATACTCTCAACATTCCTCCTTGCTTAATATCTGTTTATTTTATATCTTCAGATTTGATTCTCCATCTTTTGATGCTTGATTTTCTCCTCTTTTTGTGCTTGCAATATTTGTTTTTCTCCTTCTTCCATGGC
>Ga0214544_1011570_pt1 | contig 12099 bp, 6 predicted proteins | sample CNSS3metaG_FD_160074 | JGI IMG/M metagenome (GOLD analysis project Ga0214544, IMG submission 160074) | Root nodule microbial communities from cowpea collected in UCLA plant growth center, Los Angeles, California, USA - CNSS3 | ecosystem: Host-associated > Plants > Roots > Nodule | place: USA...
TTGGCAGATATCTTTACCAAAGCCTTAAAAGGGGAGAGGTTTAGGTATCTGAGACAATCTATTGGAGTTGTAAAACCTGTTTTGACTTAAGGGGGTGTGTTAGGAATAAGTCAAAACTGAACCTTAGTTAGTTAAAACAGTTAGTACTGTTATATGATAGTTGCTTTCATATTTTGCTTCTGTACTGTGTATAAATACGTTCATTCATTTCACATAATATACAGACTTCCATTCATTCTTCTATATGTGTGCATAGTTCCTATACTTTATAATATATAAACACAAAAATAGTTAGTGTTGATGTACATTTTGTTTGGTAAGTTTTGAAGAGTATTAGAGCATCACATCCAAGTTTAGAAATGAGATGTTTTGCAAGTTTATTTTAAATTTATTCGTAGATCATAAAATATATTTGTTTTTAATTTTGCATGGTCTTAATCTTAACGTTAAGAATATCCTGTTATGAAATGACTTAATATTATGTTTAGATGAATTAAAATTAATTTTTAACTTAGTTATAGGGATTTTTTTTAATTGATTTTTTTCTTAACTTATTGATTTTATACTTAAGTAAATGTGGATAGCAAGGGGAAATATACATGTATCCACTAAATACTTGGGTGTAATTCATATTGTTATCTAGACGTACGAGAACAAGTGGAATTTCTTCTACAAATACAGTATATTGATACTGTATCACCTTTAATGGCAAAATATAGTCATTTCCTTAATTCGTTTTGTTTTCGGGCCTAAATTTGTTTTTGGTATGATCAAAATTTGGCAGGCTCTTTCTCCACCTCCATAACTTTATTCCTACAGCCTACCTTTTTTTTTCTCATTTTATTCTTTTTGTATTGTATAATTTAGAAGTCATTTTTTTGAAAAAGATATTCAAATTATAAAATCAATTTTTTTTTTAAAGAAAATGATTTTCAGATTACATAATTTGAAAGTTAAAAATTTATTTTCAGAGTAAAATGAAAATAAAAAATTGTAAAAATCAAGAAGAAACTGCGTTAAAATTTTAGAAGGATAAATCCAACGGCCCATTTGTTTATCATTCTGGGCCAAGAATGGAGCTCGAAGTACCCGATTTCTCTCGGTAGCCCACTAACTCATTCCCCCTTCCTTCCTTCCTCTCTTTCTCACCCTCACTCTGATTTCCGGTTCCATTTTCTCTGATTGTTTCTCTCATGGCGAATCTAGCACGCTTCTCCAAACGAGCCCTGCGAAGCGCACACTCGCTCGTAAGGCACGCGCAATCGCAACCGCAGCCTCAGCTATTGGCCGCGGAGCGCGCTTTCGCGACGGAGGCGGCGAAATCGATTACTCCGTCTCCGGATCGGGTGAAGTGGGACTACCGAGGGCAGAGGAAGATAATCCCGTTGGGGCAGTGGCTCCCGAAAGTGGCAGTGGATGCTTACGTGGCACCCAACGTGGTCCTCGCTGGCCAAGTCACCGTGTGGGACGGAGCCTCTGTTTGGCCTGGTTGCGTTCTACGCGGCGATCTCAACAAGATCAGCATCGGATTCTGCTCAAACGTTCAGGAACGATCCGTTCTTCACGCCGCATGGACTTCTCCGACAGGTTAGGTTCCCATTCCAACACATTCCTTCCCTTTATGTTTCTGTACATTGGAATTAGAAATGTGAATTGTGTGCATTTGTTCTTTTTGTTGTATTACTTATGAAATTCCTCGAATTCGTCTTTCAGTATGGTTTAATTCAGGAGTTTTGAGTTATGAATATAATTGATGCTCCTTCCCCGGTGTGTTTCATTGTACTGACACTTCTATTGTCATAATTCAGTCAGGGAAGGTAATGTGTTGGCCCTGATATATTTGAAATCAGTTTGGAGTTGGGTACATAACTAGCTTCTAAGTTCTAAAACATCACATTTTTGCCCAAAGAAAATAAAGACAAATGTAGTGTATGTTTTTGATATTATCTATGCTATGCTTGTTAATATGAATTATATACGAATACAGGTGTTTCTTTGTATTTTATTGGATAACTAGTAAGACCTTGTTTGGATAAATTTCTATCTAAGCAATGAAAATGAGAAAAAAAATTTAATTGGAATTTTCTCATAAGCTATTTAAAATTAACAATCAACGTACAGACTGTAGTTTTCAAAGGAGATAAATTCCTAAGTTCATTATTGCTCATGCGAGATGTTCAATTCATTTTACTTTACCTTTTTTCCCTGTAAGTGCTCGTGAAGACTTTATCTAAACAGGAGCAAATTGATAGAATAAAAAAATAAAAAAACTTGGGTGCTACTTGTCTACACTAAACTTTTTACTTTCGAGGATAAACTAAATAGGTAATCTCAATCATGGATGAGAAAATCAACCGTCAATACCACACGCATAAGAAATTATAAATGTGTTGAAAACTCAATGGATGATGTTCTCATGGATGACTAAGATTACTTATTGCATCTTTATTCACTTTATTGGAGCCAAATTTAAGAACCTTTGGGTGAAATGATGCAGCTTATACATGTAAAATTTCCGTGCAACAGTATTGTACCAAATAGCACTTTTGAAGGGACAATTCTTATTTTTCTTTATTCACTTTATAGGAACCAAACTTTGGAAACCTTGGGTGAAATGATACCATTTTTTTTTTCATGTAATATATATTTGTGCTACTGGTGTACCAAATAGCATTTTTGAGGGAAATATATTTGTTGCTTGGCCTTAAGTCCTTAACTTACTAGTTGACATCTGCTTTTACAAATGAGTTTTCTCAAATTGAGAGCAAGATTTATTTTATTTCCAGTAGAGACAGTAGGATTGAAAAATTTTCTAATATCATTGAAGATTGTAATATCTATCTTCTTTTTCTATTGATCGAAAAGGATAACTTAAAAATACTTTTGGGGAGTGGAGATGGAGTGGAAGTGGAGTGTGACAGAGATGTTTGTTTGATCCGACTAGTTCTCTATGCTAGGGCCTCGATCTTTAGGTGACTGCTACAAAGAGTTGAGCCATACTTGTGCATGTGATCTGGTCATTTATTGTGTTATTTTGAGTCTGGCAAGAGGGCATCTGGAGGTTGTGTCCTACAGTAATAGAGAGAGAAAATAACTACTTACCATAAAATACCTAGAAGACTACCTTTAAAGCTAACGAGCATAAAATCAGCATTCACCTTTCTTCATTCATTCATAATAGGCTAGGAAGATTACACTTACAATTATATAACCTAAAACACGCCAACAGTTGAATGATGATCCTATTAGTGTCATTATCTGTCTTTAGGAAAATTTAAATATAAACTAATTATTGTTCTAGTATTCGAAGACCACCTTATAAAATGTTGAAGACATTTACCTGTTCTTCCTTCGGACCTCTCTAGGCCCATCCTAACATACTAATGAATAAATTTTGTTACCACTATTATAGGTACGTTGTACTTGTATGTGATGGTCCTGTTCGACACTTCCAATCTCCCTCCAACCATTGTAGGCTGTGTTTCTTCAGGAAAATTAGTCTTTATCCTTGTTTCAAAATGGAAAATAATGGTTTGATAACTCCTCTGTGCACAACCAATTGACAACCCTTTTATAATATAATATAGTAATAATAATAATAATAACATTTGAATGAACCAATGATATTTGACAACAAGTAATTAAGTAAGTGGTTGTATTGTATGGGTAATGTTTATATCACTACTCTGAAAATAATATCAGAATGCGATATTCATTGTCAAGCTGTTTACTGTGAACTGGGGTTAGTTATCTGCATACTCCTTTGGAATTATTTACTGTCATCTGGAGTTGAATAACTTTGCTGTTTCCAAAGATCCTTGAAAATTTCATATGGGATAGACTTAATTATAGTTTTTGAATGTATTGCTTAATAGTATTTTACCCGTGCAACGCATGGGACTATTTTGGAAATTTAAAATATATATATATATATATATATATATATATATAATTTGTTGTTTAATCATACAAATTAAAAATAGTACAAATATAGAATAACTACAATGTTTTGATTACTTTTCATTCTCTGCATTTCAAATAATAACAGCTTGAAACTTTCTTCTAATCCATGAGAATTATAGATCTCCTGTTATAATGGAAACATAGTTACTTGTCATAATGGTTGCAATTAAGTTGCACACAAATTGAAATTTAAAATAAAAACTAACCAAAACCAATTATAAAGAATTAAACGTATGTTATCCAAATGAAAGTTGATTAATTGTTTCGTAATTTGAATCCTTTGAAGATATACATGCAATAACTAAACAATCACATTAATCTTTATGGTCATTGACATAAATATGATATTTTCTTATACATACATACCAACGATACAACTCCATTTATAATATTAGTATTGTTTATGCTGTCTTCTGCGAAACAGGCCTTCCGGCTGACACTTCAATAGAGAGGTACGTGACAATTGGGGCATACAGCCTTTTGAGGTCCTGCACTATTGAGCCAGAGTGCATTATTGGGCAGCACTCCATCCTAATGGAAGGTTCATTGGTGGAGACACAGTCAATCCTTGAAGCTGGGTCAGTAGTTCCACCAGGAAGGCGAATTCCTTCTGGTGAACTTTGGGCAGGAAATCCAGCGAGGTTTGTGAGGACTTTGACCCATGAGGAAATCGTAGAAATCCCTAAACTTGCAGTTGCTATAAATGATCTGAGCAGAGACCACTACTCAGAGTTCCTTCCTTACTCCACAGTATATTTGGAGGTTGAGAAGTTTAAGAAGTCCTTGGGTATTTCTGTTTGATGCTCTTTTTTGTTATTCTTCTATGTATCCGTTAGCTGGAGTTCTGCTTGTAAGGAAATAAGAATCAAAAACAAAGAGCAAGCTTTTTGTATTTTCTTTGTATTCCTTGCTGAGATTATTGGCATCATGGTCTATAAAATTTGACTGGAGTGATATTTATCAGAGATGAGAATGCATCTTTTTAGCTTTGGCCATTAGTATTACTCATAATTGGACCGGTTCATTGTTATATCTTTTTATCCATTTTTTTCAAACAAATATACTATTTGCAGGCATGTGCTAGTGAGACGCAGGAGTTGATTTGAGTTTTGTTTTGAAGTTTCCGTAGGAAAGGTATGGGCAGTTCTCCTTTGACGCTGTTATTTTCAACACTTTCCTCATGGTTATATTGAAGTATTCTTGTAATGTATGAGTCTGCTCTATATCTTTTTGTGCTAAGAATGAGAGGTGATTCAAATTCCAGCGCATCCCTAGTTGATACTTGATGCATGCTGGTGAGGGCAACTATTATGAAAACATGTCTTCATCAATCTTTTTAATAAATCAATAAAATAATAATAATAATAATTAATAATATATAACAGAATATTAAATTAATATAATATCATTAATTTTTTTCACTCTAAAAGCTAAAATAAGGCATAATTTTATATGTTCTTAACTCTCAAAGTAAACATAAAAATTTAAGTAAAATGTACCATGTAAATAAAAATTAAAATATATATAAGTTATAATAATCAAGCCTGTAAATGATTTAAACTTATAATTCCTTTTAATATTTTTTTGAATCATAATGTTATTGATGTGGAATATTTATAAGTTTTGCTGATAATTAATTTTCAAAATAAGACTTGATTGAACCCTTTTAGTGAAGTATTATTTCCAAAAAAATATATTTACAATATTTAAATACAAAATCTTGAAGCATCAAGTTCTACTTTTTTCTCAACAGGACATTTTCTTTTATCAAATTTTAATGTTTTCTCACCTATTTTGATCTAATTTGAGCAATCCTTAAGTGGATTTTACCAGTTTTAAAACGTACAATTATTTTTTTAATTTACAATATTTAAATACAAAATCTTGAAGCATCAAGTTCTACTTTCTCTCAACAGGACATTCTTTTATCACATTTTAATGTTTTCTCACCTATTTTGATGTAATTTGAACAATCCTTAAGTTGATTTTACCAGTTTTAAAATGTACAACTTAGATATAAAAAAAAAAAAAAAAAAAAAAAAAAAAACCTTACTTTGACATTCTGAATGCCTCGAAGCAAATATTCAATATTTACTTATTGAATTCTTCCCTCCTAACTACGTCCCTTTCAAACACAGGTTTTTAATTCGTAAAATTTGAATTTAACACTTTGATCAAGAGAGACGAGTATAGTACCACTCGGACCAATAACTCATCGTTCTTCCATTTACATATAAACCATATTCTTCTTACTTACATCTCCAACTTTTCCTTACAATTCCCTCAATCATTTTCCAACCTTATTTCTTATATTAACGTTTCCCAAAATGATTTGGAAAATACATATGATAAGGAAATTCAACGTCACAATATACGATCCATAATTGAAACTTGAGACAAATCCCTCTATTCTAGATTTCAGCGGTTTTATTTTAGTAAAACGAAGACTTCGATGCTTGCATTACTCTTATATCTACACCCATGTCAAAGATCACTGTTCAACAACAACCATTTCCAATGTGTCAATAATTAAAACTAAAGCACTACAAAATGTTGCTCGAATCAATTAGGGCAAAAAAATGGGATAATATAAAAGAAAAAACCGTACAAAGAGCACAATGTGGTGAAAATGGAGGATACTAAAATGTAAGTGTAGAGCCCTGAATCAGGGGGTGGTGCCGTGGAGCAACTCCACTTAGATGGTCAAAGATTCTTTAAAGTTAGCTTAATTCTTATTGCATGATTTGTTGTAAAACACATTTTAGTGAGCTTATCTTTGTGATGACATTGACTCCACCAACATTATTACATCATTTTCGACCAAAAATCTTCGTAGCAGATCCCATGTAATGGAATTTCTTTATTTGTTTCCTATCGTTGTTGACGTAGTTGGATAATGGATATTATTATTCCACGCCCATCAGAAGAAAATAATAATAATGTGTTGTTGGAGGAACCCTCTTATTGATAATTTGAAAATTAAAATTAAAAAATTCATCTGCAGCAGTGGACCATTTTGGGATATAAAATAAAATGTTTGGACTCCACTTTTCGCGTACTGTGAGCTGGAAAAATCGTAATTAAAGGGGGGAATTAGGAGTGACCTAAAGTTGTGTAAATGATATATTAAAGTTAAAAAATGGGCACTTGAAGTGTAAAAGAAAGGTGTGATAAGAATGAGTTGAATCTCTTAAAAACCGACATGCTTGATAAGATGGCAAATAGATCACTTCTTGTTGTGAATTGTTGTCGTGAATATTGTTGGAATTTTCTGGATATTGATACGGGTATAGATAACATTATTATTAGTTATTGAACTGAAAACTTATATATATTATTTTTACATTTGTTTTTTTTTAATTATAAAAAAAATATCAATAGTTTAGAAAATCATTATTTTTTTACTGCAAAAAATTTCTTCTCTCTTAATTATTTGTTTAATATTCACAAAGTTAACTAATATTTTCAGGAGATATTTTTTTTCTCTAGTTACAACTATGATTATAATTTTTTTTATGATGTTTAGTTTAGAGGGTGGAGTTCATTTCAAGAGACACAAATATTAATTTTATTTAATCAAATAATTAAACATTTGATTATTTATACTATTTTGGTAATATTTTTATTCATAGTTTATTTCTTTTATATGAGAATGATTGAATTATGAATTTTTAATCTTCAATTACTTGAACCTTTAGTTTACTAACATAAAATATTTATTTCCTCTATTCGTTCTAACCTTTAATTTAGTTTTATTTGAAGATTCTTTTGTTGTACTACAAAATCTTTTATTATATTCACTTGATATCTATTAAATTTAATTAGATCGCTGATATATTTTTTATCTTATTATACCTTTTAATTTCACTTTTTATTTTTATTTACAATTTCATTAAAACGGACCATTGCATTTTGGTAAATGCAATTTTGAATTTGATGGAAGTAAACCATTTCTAGGACAAAATCAAATAAATAAATTCATTGAAAAAAACTCAATTTGATTTTTTATATAATACTTTTGTTTTCATTCGGTCTTTAATGTTTGGATTGGTGAAGTGCGATAACTTTATTTTTTTTTTCTCTTAACCATTTTCGTAAATGAAATATTACCATCATAATTGCTTGAAATAGATAATAATGCAAATTCACCTATACTTCTTTTATACTTCTTTTGCAGATGATGGTGAGATAACAAATTATACCAATTAAATGTATGAATAACTTTTTACTTTAAAAACAGAAATAGAAATAGTTAAATTCACACCCTTATTCTTTGTTTGAATCCCTAACATGAATAAAATAAAACTATGCATTAAAACACATAATAAAATCTAGATTAGTCATTATTCCCTTTTTCCCGGAAGAGGAGGTTGGAAGAAGAGATAAATTTGAATAATGGGAAATAGTTGGCACATATGTGGGAACATTATTTAAAACATATTTAATTAGAAAAATCGACAACTATTAAGTATTTTTTTTTATATGCATTTCACAAAATAATCAATTATAATCTATAACTTATCCGTTGGTGTAGTGGTTAAGTATCTTCCATTCAAAAAAAAATTATGATCAACAACAGGGAGATTAATTTTTATCTCCACACGGACATTTAAAAACTATAATATGAAAATAAATATTGAAGCATCATGTAAGCATTAGATTAATGGGAAATTTATATAATAATTTAGAGATATTGACCTCTCAACTAAGATTTCCCCTATATAATCCTATCTCTTTTGCTCTCTTCTATAAGTCCAGAGGCTTCTTCCATTTCAATTATTTGGTTCCTTGTTGGAGAACAACCATGTCTCAATCTCAACACCATCTTCTTCCTAATCTTCTTCTTCATACACGAAAGGTAGATATAGGTAATATTTTTTCGTAATTATTTAGGTGGGGATGTTGGGACGGTTCAATCAAATCAAATCTCCTAATCACTGGGTCTTTTGTTCTGATTGAGTCGTGCCAATATCAATTCCTCCTAAATACATTTTTTACATTTGATATATACATCACATGAGATTAAATATTTGTGGATGATTAGATAATAATTAGACAATAAATTTATTATATATTTAATAAATCTTTGTTATAATAAACTCGGTTTAAGTTTAATATAAAATAAACTTTTTAGGTGATAATTGTTTGTTAATATAATATAAATTTTCATTTATGTAAAATATTCCTGATGGGATATGCATTTATATTTGCATTAAGAGTTAATGTTATAAATTTATTCTTATCATTTAATCTACGATACAAGTATATGAATAGTTACAAAACTTATTCATGCCAGAGTTATGGAAAGAATTGAGTTACAAATAATTATATATATATATATATATATATATATATATATATATATATATATTATCATTGTCATTCTTAATTTAAGTTATATTCGGTTTTTTTTATGTAAACATTCGTAAAAAAATAAAATAAAAAAATGTAAAACGTATTAAATTTATTTTATAAATTAAATCAAATTTGGATATTTTAACTTTTTTCTGAATAAATTAATAGAGATAGTTTTAATAAAAACTTTATTGTATTAATTAGTTAATTTTAAACTACAAGAAAACCTTTTTTTTTTACTTTTTTTTTCTCATTATTCTCTTATAATTTTTCATGAAAATTTTATCTAAACATCGTCGTATAATTCTAAACTTAATTTGAATAACTTTTTTTTGTAAGTCAAATAATTTTTAAATATTCATTTTGTTTTTACTATTTAACTTAATGGTAGTTTTGATTTAACGATCAATGATAACCTTTTATTTATAATAATAATTATTTTAATAACTAATAATTTTTTATATTGTAAATTGATATTTAACTTAATCATAATAGTGGCTAACAAATTTTTGTTCCTACAATTAATTGTTAATAAAATATTTTATCATAGTAATAGTTTTGAACATAAAATGTTTGGAAATGAGGGTATGAAAAAGAATTTGCACGAGGAGTAAATTTGAGGGCAACAAAGTGATGAGATGAAAAAAATTGAGACCATAATTTTGATAACGTGACAATAGGTAGTTCATGGCTTCATGAAAGATAAATTCAGAATTTAAATAGTGCGAGAGAAAGAATCCTTCAAATAAAAGAGTGGTCCATTCGATTCTATCCCCATTGAAAGGGAAACAGCGGATGGGCTTCGTTCCCCTGCGATCCATTAGAACCTATGTTATACATCGACGAAGAATGGTCACTCCCATTAAGGCCCAAAACGGGGTCCACGGGCCCCAAGCTGTTACCATCATGCAGGCTGAGGCCCAATGGCTGCATAAGGGGCGAATGCGGGTTCACCATTTGGCTCAACCCATTTCCAGGACTGTGCGGCTGTGGTGATGACAGAAGAGAGAGAGCACGAGAGGAGTCGTGGACCGAGCTTGTTAGGCTATCGCACAACATTTTACACCTCAGCCCACTGCTTTCAGAATACGGGCCGGTCCGCAGAAACATCTGGGCCTGGCTCACGGAACCACCCGCGAGATGTGGGCTTTGGTTGTTCAGAGAGTGGTCACCTTGCATGAAGGCCAATTGTTTCCCTTCTTTATAACCGGTTGGAGAAGTTGTCCCAAGAAAAAGCTCACCCTGGTTATGGTGCTGTTGGTTGTGTCCATGAATCCTAACTTCACCAGAAGCAACAATTCCACCCCACGTGGGATTCATCACAGTAGTCGATGGGTATACGTGTGAACTTGAGAAAGGTAGCAACTGGGTACCTGCTCAAAACTCGTCAATGGGTAACTTTTTCTACTTAGTTTTAAAAATAGCGTCTTTCCAATAAATAAGTGTTTTTTTTTTTTAACAATTACTGGTTGAAATTTGAGGTGATGAAATGCTTATAATTTGATTTTGTACTATTGTTGATGGGTACAGATTTTGGGTGTTAGCGATAATTGATGGATGAGGTGTGTTTTTGTGGAGAAATGTGGAAACCGTGTAAGAGAAACTGGGGGGTGTGGCAGAAGATGTTTAAGCAAAGTAGATATAGGTAGTTAATGGAGATAAGAGTGTACTAGGATGGGGAAAGCAAAAGGGTTTTTTGTGTTGTGTGTGTAGTGACACGTTGTGATTTGGGTGGGTAAGTGTATTGTGTAATTGTGTGTTATTTGTTACTCTTAAGAATTGTGTAGGTATGTGGGGATCCTGAGGAAATGTCTGCTCCAAATCTAGACACACATGGGTCCACTCCGATAATGTAGGTAGAAGTGGAAGCTAACCTTGGTAATTCGACAAAAAACTACCAGACCGTGTAAGAGGTTCTGGTTGGGGCTTTCTTCTCCGTCGGTTGTGCCCATCTAACCGCTTCCTGCAGCTCCTTTTCCCCTCATCAAATTCCTCCAGTGAATGGAACCTACACAGGTTTATCATTCAAACAACCCCACTCAGGTAACATGTCATCTCAACTATGCCATCAAAATGCACATCATAATAATAATAATACTCTTAAATCACCATTTATCAACTCAATAATACACCTCACCATTGCACAATCATCCCATCAAGTACAACTAAACCTACACCACTTCACTCACATCACACTGCCCTGTCTCCTAAATTAGCATCACTAACTTAGCATCACACTTACTGTAAATTTAATTAACTATTAACAACTCTTTTATGCGCATAATCAGCTATCTAAGCAGGAAACTATGTTTCTTAATTAATCACACACAGTATACAGTATAGTCTCCATCACTTCTCACTTCAGATTCCTTTTCTGTTTATATTCTGCTTCTACCTCTCTCATGAACGCTAGATTAAAATATTAGACATGTATTTGGTATTTGCTGCTTTATCTGGCACACAGATATAACACATATTTTACAAAAACGGTTTGAATCTCATGACCAATAATAAAGACTTCGTTGGTAAAAGATTTGGTGAGTATTTTATTATGCTGAATCTTGAGGTCTAGCATGACCCGATAAGGTTTTGAATGTACTCTGGTTACCAGAGCATGTATTATATTATATACAGTTCAGACAAAAAAAGAAGAAATTTGAAGCAAGTGATGACATATACACATAGATATATATATATATATATATATATATATATATATATATATATATATATATATATATATATATATATATATATATATAGAGTGAGAGAGAGAGAGAG
>Ga0214544_1011571_pt1 | contig 12097 bp, 8 predicted proteins | sample CNSS3metaG_FD_160074 | JGI IMG/M metagenome (GOLD analysis project Ga0214544, IMG submission 160074) | Root nodule microbial communities from cowpea collected in UCLA plant growth center, Los Angeles, California, USA - CNSS3 | ecosystem: Host-associated > Plants > Roots > Nodule | place: USA...
TTTTTTAAAAACGTTACAATATTAATATTAATATTCTTTGTAGTAACAATTTTAAGAAAATGTTACTATATTATATCTATAGTAACATTTTTAATAAATGTAGCTGAGTAAATGTTACTGTAGCTACGTAGCGGGTATTTAACCACAATTTTAGTGCCATTTGGGGACCAATGGAAGAAAATGAAGAAAATCTTAACCACTGCTTTGCTTTCCTCACAAAATCACCTATTGCTCCATGACAAAAGGATTGAAGAAGCTGACAACACTATGTTCTATGTCTACAACAAAAGCAAAACTGTGAACAATGATGTTACTGGCCTTGTGGACATCAGGAGTGTTGCAAGGCATTATTGTGGCAACGTTATGAGGAAAATCCTTTTTAATACAAGGTATTTTGGGAAGGGTAGAAAGGATGGAGGACCTGGTTTTGAGGAGGAAGAACATGTTGAGTCCGTCTTTGTTTTACTTAGGTATCTTTATGCTTTTTCTATTTCTGATTTTATCCCATGTTTGAAGAGACTTGACTTGGATGGACACCAGAAGAAGGTGAAGGAAGCTTTGAAAGTCATGAAGAAATATCATGATCCTATCATTCAAGAAAGAGTTAAACAATGGAATGATGCAGGAAAGATTGACGAAAAGGACTGGCTTGACATTTTGATCTCCTTGAAAGATGGCGACAATAATCCATTATTGACAATGGAAGAAATTAGTACACAAATTGTGGTAATATTTCTCTTCTCGCTTTGTGCTTTCATGAGCAATGAATTTTGGAAACCCTAGTCCTTTGCATTATCATATTTCACTTCTCTATGCTTGTTATTATTCATATTACGGATTGATGATTGGAAACCCATACTGAATCTTCCTTGAAGGAAATACTGATTGCAACAGTGGACAATCCATCAAATGCTTTTGAATGGGCACTAGCTGAAATGATAAACCAACCAAGTTTGCTCCAACGAGCCACTGAAGAATTGGACAGTGTGGTGGGAAAAGAGAGGTTGGTTCAAGAATCAGATATAGCAAAGCTTAACTTTGTAAAGGCCTGTGCAAGAGAGGCTTTTCGCCTTCATCCCTTGGCAGCTTTTAATGTTCCCCATGTCTCAATGAGTGATACAACTGTGGGAAATTACTTCATCCCAAAGGTTAGCCATGTAATACTAAGTAGAAGAGAACTTGGAAGAAACCCAAAAGTGTGGAATGAACCCCTCAAGTTTAAACCAGAACGTCACCTTAATGGGTCTAATGTAGTTTTGACAGAACCAAATTTGAGATTCATATCGTTTAGCACAGGAAGGCGTGGTTGTCCTGGAGTAATGCTTGGGACCACAATGACCGTGATGTTATTTGCTAGGTTGCTCCATGGCTTCACTTGGACCGCACCATCCACTGTTTCAAAAATAAACCTAGCTGAGTCCAAGGATCAATTAAATCTTGCAGAGCCACTTATGGCAGTTGCTAAGCCCAGATTAGCACCACAATTATATCACCTTTAACTCACCGAAGCAACTAATATTGTTCCCAAAATCAAAGTGTCAAATATATGATATAAATGACTGTCATGTCGTATGAAGAAGGACATATAAATGTTTTTCTATTTTTCTTTGCTGTATATTCACGCCTCTTTTGGCTTCTTTTAAGTGTATTCTTTTCAGATTCAATAAAGTTGTTTTTCTTCATGATTTCATGTTTCTCTTCTTTCTTTCACAAATTTTATTTCTTCTCTCTTCTTAGAGGTTTGTTAAATACGTTTGCATATTCTTGGTTATCTGCTTGTGTTTACTTTTTGTAAATAAAGATATGTTAGTTATATTTAATCAAAATAAATATTTATATAATTTATTAAAATGTAGTTCAATATTTTATATAATTATTTGATTTAAGATAAAAATAAATATCTTAAAAGTTACATTTAATTAAACGCAAATTCTCTTAAAACAAACTCAAAAGTCAGCAGATAACTAATACTAATATAAATGTAAATGGATTTGGAAGGAGAATGAATGGCAAACATATACTGTAAAGTCATTATATACAAAAGTGCAAGAATTTAACTACGCATGATAGGTTGTTATGATTTTAAGAAAAAAAGTAGTATATAAAAATATGGTGACACTTTTGTAATTTTACAAGAAATTTTTTTAATAATAATCAATTTTAATAACAAAAAAGTGTTAGTCACTATAGTAACTCATCTAGATATCAATCTTTAAAGTAAAAAAAATATTAATTGTTAAAATAGTCATTATTATGAATAAATTTAAGAAGATTAATCATTTTTTAATAGTTTATTTGTGTATGTTTATTTTAATATACATACATTAAATTTCATGAATACATTACAAAAAATCTTATTAGATACAATAGTTATTTGTGATATAAACTAATGCTTATGATCGTCATATTTTGTACTTATGTCCGATTTAGGTATTGCCATTTTCTGTCGTCATAAGTTATGGTGGTCTGATGCGAAACGTCGCAACATCTGCCATTTAATGCACTGCACAAATAATAACAATTCAGACCGTCGTATTCAGTACACAAATAATGACAAGTAAAACTGCCATAATTTAAAAGAATTCTAACATAAAAAAATGACACCTAAAAGTGCCAGTATTGTCACTGTACTACGACGTATCAAACTATTGTAAGTTGAATGTAAAATTATTTTTTCAATTCATTATTTATTTAACCTCCTTTTTATAAAATTAGAAAGAGTGAGAAAAATGTTATTTGTCCAACATCATCCAAAGGTTTTCATGTTGAAAACCAAAGCCAAATAAAGTATTTTATCATTATAATATACCCTTTTATAGCTTACACCAAAAAATATCCTAAATTTCTATAATAATGTTCTTAGTTAGTCTTGTCACTCTCATTTGATCTTCTTGTGACAATCGGTGATGGAACACCACTTTTAATATCCCGTTCTTGAAATAAAATAAAAAAACTTATAAATTATTTAAATTCAAGGTTGTTATAATAAACTAATTTAATTTTTTAAGTAAATTACTAAATTTTACCTCATTAATCTGGGGATGTACCAAACCAGCAACCATAATAACAAAATGTTAAGAAACGTCATCTCTAAAAGTAATGTAGGCAAGAATCATTTGTATTTAGTTTTTGAAAGTTGTGAGCTCATTTTCCATCTTCACAACTTCTGTAATACAGCTTCCACTTGAACTATAGTATTCATATTATAACCATTTATTTATGGTATAAATTTATTTGAAAGATGCTTATATGAATATGCACGTTCATATTATATATATATATATATATATATATATATAATATATATATATATATATATATATATATATATATATATATATATATATATATATATATATATATATATATATATATATATATATAGTTTCTCGTACAGATCTACAAACTTTAATAGAACTTCGACCACATGAAATTTATTGGTTACAAATAGAATTTGAACCGATTCCATCCAAACATTATTATTTGATAAATTATTCCATGTGAATGGCAAACCTTAGTTCTTTTATTTGTTTGTTTGATTACTAACAAGGATCTTAAGGAAATATTGTTAAATGTCCCTCGGAACAGAGACATTAAGACCAAACTACTTGTGTTTTAATTTCCAAAGTTGACCTTTTGCATTACTTATACATTATTGGCTATCCTATGTTAGCAAACAATGCAATTAAAATATAGTACACCAATTAAAAATCACTCTCATTTTTCACAATTATATATATTACAGACAATAACTCTCATATAATTAGTTGTCACTTGACACAGTCGTATGATAGATATATATTACACAGGTTTTCTTGCAAGATTTTGTTTAAAACGCAACTATTAATATTTTATGAAGATTAATAAGGAATTCATATTTTATATGTATACATCAAATCGATATTATTTTCTATTATTTATTCCTCATTTATCATGTGTTTTTGATACTTATGAACCTGTTGCTATAAGATATACAAAAATATGTATTTGACCTTACCGACAGAATTTACCTTTTAGTTTTAATTTAATTAAAAAATACTACAGTTCAGTAACTATAATATTTTATTTTAATTATAAATAATTAATTAAACTTGTTAATACTTTAGCTGAATCGACTATTACAATTAGGGATGTCAAAATGGGCCGGGCCCGACGGGCCGGCCCGCCAGCCCGACCAAAAAAGCATGGGCCGGGTCAAAAAATTCAGCCGCCAACCCGAAACAGCCCGGCCCGTCAAGCCCGATAACCCGTCGGGCCAGCCCGCGGGCCAAAACGGGCCAGCCCGCGGGCCGTATGCCTTAATTAAAAAGCACGTGCAGAGGTGTGTGTTTAATTTTGGTGCTCTGCTCTCTCTGCCAGATTTCCCATTCCCCTCCATTTTCCTTTCTCTCTCGCGACCATACCTATCCCATTTCTCCTCCACCCAAGATGCTGGCCAAGAACACGAACGAAGGCAGTGCAGCCCATTCATCACTTCGCGTCTCTCTTCCACCGTGACCTCCACCACTTTGCGTCTCTCCTCCACCGTGACATCCACCACGTTGCTGGCCAGGAACATGAAGGGAGTGCAGCAGCAAGAGAACGCAGTGCAGGGAGAACACAGAGCCACCATCGAACTCCGATTCGCGGACGATTCCGACAGCCACGACCACCGCGAAGACAGGTTTTCGCGTTCTAGTTCCCTTTTTTTCGATTTGTAACCTAAATTTCTAATTTTTGTAACCCTAAAATTCGTTTCCCATAATTGGGGGTTATGGTCTATATCTGGTTGTTGTTGTTGCAATTTGCCCTTCTTTGGATTTGACCCATTCTATGAATCGTAATTGTTGGTGTGGTGTTGCTTCAATTTTCCCCCAACCCCAATTTCAATTTCGTTGCTGTCGTTAATGGCGCAATTGGATTGTTTGTTCATGTTTGTGTAGTAAAATGCTGTTAGATTCATTTTCAAATTGAGATGTTTTTGTTATGTTATTAAGATGTATGTTGTTGGGTTGCCGTATAATGACATTGTGTTGCTGTTTTCAACTCCTAATGTTGATGTTTAATGTTTAATGTATAAGTACTGTTAGTAATGAACTTGTATGTATTGTCCCTTACATGTTTTTGTTTCTAAATCTTGCGTAGTGATCAATAAATATTAAGTTGTGTACTGTCCTATGTATGTTTCTGAATCTTGCCTACTGATGATCAATAAAGAAGTCTTGCCACTGTGATAAAATAACTATTGCCATTTTCTTGCAGTCAATCTGTCCATTTTCTTGCATTATCCAAAAAGGGTTTGTATTGATGCTACAGCAGTGACCTTCATGACTTGTAGAGAGCAAAACATCATTTATATGTGTTTTTAATATTTTCATTTTCTTGTTTAATAAATCCTTGTTGTTGTATTCTTCATTGAAGGAGAATTTTTTTTGGTAATATAACATTGGGACAATGTTCAGCAAACTAAAATTGGAATGAAACAAATTGAAATTTGATTTTGGACCACAAATTAAACATATGGAAAAAAACATGCGGGCCAGCCCGTTAACCCGCCAGCCCGCCAGCCCGCGGGCCGGGTCCAAAAATCTAACCCGTTTCACTCTATCGGGCCAGCCCGGCCCGACCCGTAAAAGGCGGGCCAAAATCGGGCCGGGTCAAAACGGGCCGGGTTGGCCCGTTTTGACATCCCTAATTACAATTAACTAGTTTAGTTTAACTTTTTACAATCAGATTACACTTTATAATTCATATTATACTTTGTATTTTATTCCATCTTCTTTATAATTTATAATATATAATAATTTGTAACCAAACTTCGGAGTCAAGTTAAGAATGAAAGTGTCTACATACAAAGTATGAATATATATATATATATATATATATATATATATATATATATATATATATATATATAAAATAGGCTTCTTTCTGATTGAAACACGTATGCTAATAAATTTTTAAATTCATTTTAGAGTTTATGATCTCTTTTGTTGAAAATCAATTTTTTAGTGAGGAAAAAGAATGAAAGACTTTTAATTCCATATAAACAAATGTTTATAATCTTCTTAAAGGATTTACATGTGTTGTAAAAATAAAGATACTATCTATTATATAAAGGATAAAATAAAGAAGTCTCATTTGATTATATATTATATAAACGGTGTATATATACCTTTATTTTTCACGATATGAATTAGTTTGTGTCCTTGTTAGCAATAATAAAATACAACAAATATAGCATAAGAGAATACTTACTCACAATATCATGAAAATAGACTACACTATTCATAAGTATACCTTTCCATATTCTTATTTATGCTATTTTAAGTACTAATTTTGCAATTTATTTTTTAAATAAAAATATTAATAAAAATGAATCAATAAATAGTTCATAAATTATTTTTTCAATTTAAAATAACATGAGAATAAAAATTATAAATACTTAAAAAAAATCCTGCAATACATTTTTAAAAAATTAAAAAAATAAATTTTTCAGAAAAACAGTTGAGAATTCTACTTACAAGAAATGACTCGTACATTTAAAATTAGTAGAAAAATTATTGCAAAATTTAAATTTGCATTTGTCGTGTTTTAAATGGACTTGTTTCCAATGAAATTTTTGAAGAATTTTTTAACATGAAAATTTGTTGCAGGTATTTTTCATAAAGAATATCGTAGAAAATTTCTTGTAAATTTTCAAATTTTATAATAATTAATTACCGAATGAATTACTTATTAATTAAAATTCCTCAAAAATTATTATATATATATATATATATATATATATATATACTACACAGTTTTTATATTTTAATTTTTTAATTATTTGGTTTGTAATACATTCGTATCTCTAAGATATTTTTCATCTTATCAAAATCTTTATGTAATTATGTTCAAATGATTATGTCAATTAAATATTTTTTATGTTTCTCATTGGAATATTTTTACTTTTTTTAATATTTCTATTTATTGTATATATTTTTTTCATATGAGAACGCTTAACACTCTTAATTTCATTTACTAGGTAATATAAAAAAATTATCTTCTTGATTCTATTATTATTATTATTATTCACTTTGTTTCATTTGAAGAACTCTTTTTGTTTCGTTAAAACAATTTTCGTTATCTCTAACTATGGACTAGGTTGATATTTGATTTTTTTTTTTAGATCTATAAGGTATTTATCTTATCATACCTTTAATTATATATTTGTTTTCCTTTATGCAATTTCATTCGATGGTCTCAAACTCTCAAATTGTTTCTAAGATACACAATTATCATTATTTTGATATTTTTATTTGTTGTTTATTTTTATAATGTAGAATACTATTTTGATATTTATATGTAATTATTTTTATTTTATAACTCATTATCATTCTTGTAATTTTATCAATATAATTGTATAAATAAATTTATTTACTATAATATATTAATTTAATGTATTTGTCATTGTCGCAAATAAAATTGCAATGGAATGACAAACCAAAAATAAATTTTGGAAAAACAGTTTGAAGTCGCCATCCTAATTTATTATGGAAAACTACGAAAAAATTGAAAAATATAAGACAATTCCTTTAATTAAATGTGCAAAAATATATATGTCGTCTTCAAAAAATTTAACTTCCCAAAAAATAAGAAATTATTGTTCAAAAGGAAACAAAAAGATATATTTTTTTATTTATTTTTGGGTTCGACAAGAATGTACTTCGTTCTTACGTATTTCCATTCAAAATGAAATCGAAGATCATGGACCAAATAGTTCTAAATAGAAACCTATTTGGAAATAAACTTTTTTTTAGTCAACCCTACAAGGATTGACCATGTTCACATGTATCTCAATTTACAAAGGAGAATCATGATCATGTAGTTCTAAATAAAAAAAAAATATTTTAAAAAAAATTAATTTTTATTTGGTGAATTCGAGAAGGATTGATGTCGCTAGTATGTATTTCCATTCATATTAGAAAATCAATCAAGTAGTTCTTAAAGAAACCTTTTGAGAAATTTTTATTTGGTTGTTTATAAATTTAACTCTTTTATGAGTTTTGGGTATTTTGAATTATTTTAAAATGAATGTTATGCGACGCAAGTGACCGGACAGACACAACGAGTAAACAAGAAAAACTATTTTTTATTTTTAGTTCTTTATATATATTTTAGAAAAAAATTGAAAATAAGTGCTACGCGACGTAAGTGACCGAACAAACACTAAAAGAAATGAAAAAAAAAATAATGATTTTTAAAATAAAATATTTATGAATAGTAGAAATAGTGTCCTTAAAAGAAAATGCCAAAATTAGTTGTAAAATAAAAAAATGTGTTCAATATTAAAACAAAATATAATGAGAAATAAGAATGCATAAATCAAAATATAAACAATGACATACCTTCCAAACTTTTCAATTCCTCTTCTTCCCTAACAATGTCACTCTATCTTATCCTACATTACAACTACCTCTTCTTCTTTTTTTTGCCTCCTTCTATAAGTCTATTTTTTTTCCAAAGGAGGTAAAAAGAAAGTGTGAGTGTGTGAGTGGTGATGGGAAATAAAGAGAGGAGTGTAGAGAAGTAATTTTTGATCCCCTCTCATATGATAAAATGTGTATTTATATTCACACATTGCAATACCAATGTAATGTTAGTCTTAATTATAATGAAGAATATAAGGAAGAAATTGGTGATCACAGTAACACATCATAAAGAGTGGGAGGTGAGGATATCTATAAAACCTTTAGATCGTCGGTTGGACTGATGAGGAGGGATGTGATAATTAAAACTAAATTGGACTTTTCCTTCTACTTTTTTTATTATTTTCTCTTCATTCTTATTTTATTATTTTTTTGTGTTTTATTTTATTTTGTTATGTTTTGTGCTAAAATCAAAGTTTGAAAATCTCCAAAGAAGACTTATTTCACTTTTTTTATTTGCTATTGAAAACATATTTTTCTTATTTTTTCGAAAATAAATTTATTTACTTAGATGAAATTGGCCGTTAACTACCATGAATAATTTTTTTCACCATCCAACATATATGAAAGTTTAAAAGATGAAATATCTATGTTAAAATTTTATTATTTATTAGTTTAATCTTTGTTCTTTATGTCATTTTGATCAACTAATGTATTTATAACTTTTATTAGTTTATCAAAGATTCCATTAGAATTTTGAAAAGTGAAGTAAACAAATATTTAACATATTTTTTTTTTTATTTTGAATATTTATTTTCCTTTTATATTTCTTTAAAAATATTTTCTAATTTTATGAACTAGATTTAATTAATGTTTGCAAATTTAATAAATGTTTTGGTTTTCATAGAATTTTATTTGGTAGTCTAATTTGAAATGTATACAATTATAATTTTTTTAAAATATTTTATATTGAAGAAACAATTCTTTTTTTAATATTGAATATTTGATAATATTATGTTTTATTTACTGTAATTTTTTTTTATTTTATAAAACTTAATTAATTGAAAAAAATAGACGAGTACCTGTATAACGGATACCCAGACGGATATGGATACGGGTACAGGGCGAATATTTATCCAGCGGGTAGGGTACGGAGGAGCTACTACGCGTACCCTACCCACCCCGTTGACATCTCTACTCATGTGTACCAATCATTTTATTTCATTACAAGAAAATCTTTCATTAACCACCGATTTCACTGATAAAATTTTTTTAGTTACTATAATGATCAATTTGAATACCAATTTATACAATAAAAGATTATTGGTTACTAAGAGTCACTATTATGAATAATAAATCATAATTGGTCACTAAATTAGTCACTAATTAATTACAAACTAATTTATACAAACTAATTTCTTTGGTAGAAAAAACCTTGGTAGTTAATGTTCAGTGACCAATTTTATTTGGTAGTCAAAATCTTAGTAGCTAAATTTTAGAAACCAATTTAAAAATTAATTACAATTTTTTATTCATAAAAGTGACTATTTTAGTAACCAATAATTTTTTATTCTCTAATTTGGTATCTAAATTAGTCGTTATAGTGACTAACAATTTTTTGTCACTAAAATTTGTTGTTAATAATTGATTTTCATGTAGTGTTATCATTTTTTGTTAATATGTTTTTCTTTCTATTTGTGTTGATACTGTTTTTATTTTATTTATTATGCTTAGAAATGTGTTTGTTTTGCCTAGTATTGTTAAGGTTTAGGATTCTAGTTGAAAAACAATAATTTGTTTTAAATTTATTTATTAATGATTAGTCTCAAAATAAACTTTTAATATTTATGAAAAAATTAAGACTTTAGAAAGAGAAAGAGACTTGAGAGTTTAAGAAACTACAAATCTACGATCGAGTTTACTTTCTTGAAAATCATAACTAAGTTTTATTTGTTTTAACTCATTTTTTATATACTTACTTTTAGTAGCTTTTTATATACATTATAATTTTTTATTTCATAATATATATATATATATATATATATATATATATGTTAACTAATAGAAAATTCAAATAAAGCTATTCAAAAATCCATAAGAAGAGATAATTTGAGGCTTTAATTACATCACAGAAATGAACTATGAATAAATTTATAAAAATATATAAGAAAATGGGTGCTATTTGAATGAAAAGATAATAACAATATAGATATAAGTGAAAACAATAATAAAGAGAGTAGGTAATGATAAAGATAAATTTGATTCTCAAACTTATGATAATGATTTAAAATACATACAAAATGTTAAATGAAATTAATTTTAACAATTTAATGAATATTTTTGTATAAGTTCAAAAATGGTCTCATTCTTAAGTTTGTTTAGGTCTCTCAAACCTTTGAACCGTTACAATAAAACACATATGATAGTAATATTTATTATTTATTGTTTATCTTATTTAAAACATTGTGCTGCTGATTTGATATATATATATATATATATATATATATATATATATATATATATATATATATATATATATTATATGATAATAAGTAAGCATTTGTTTGTACATTTTTTTTCTATCGTGCTCTAAAATACGAAGCTAGGTTAGAAAAATTCGGCTGACGATGCAACCATGCATGTGCTTCTTGAAGTCATTGCCTCAAAAAGTTTATATTACTTATAAGAACAGCTGTTTATCATGTGTCCACGTTTACACAAAGGTACGACAAAATTTTGGTAAGATTATGAATAAAAAAAAAAGTTAAGCACATGATTATCATGATTTTGAAATAAATAAACAAAAGTACTACTAAGAAGTATGGCCTAAAACAAACATGCTAACAAAAGCATAATTCAGAAAAGAAAACGTGTTTAAAGAAATGATTATAAAAAATAATAAAATCTTCAACGCTGTATAAATAATTATTTTATCATCAAAATGTTTTAAAATTGGGAATCATTAAAATATTCATAAATTTTCCATTGTTATAGCTGGAATAAACCATACTGATTTTAATGCACAAGTAATAAAATATATATTTCTTATTAGTTATTTATTAAAAATTTATTATAGAAATTATTTGTAAATTTTGTTATAAATAATAACTTGTAAGAAATTGCTATAAATCTTTTTCTAAAATATTTTGCACAAACACTATTAGACTTTATCATATTTTATGAGAATTTTCTAAAAATTTGATATATAATTTGACAACTAATTTTTTAGTAGATAGTTATTTTTTATAAGATTATAAAATTTGCATATATTTCTTGCAATTTTTTTTTTAAATTTTTTTATACAAAATATTTTATAAAAAAATTGGTTGTAATTTCGTGCAAATTATTTTTCATAAAATAATCGTAAATATTTTTTAAAAAATATTTTCAAAACAAAATTGACGGGAAACGTATGTTTTTAGTAGTGAAAACATTTTTCATGGACAATTTTATAGAAAATACTTATAAATTTTATAATTTTGTAAGAAATGATTATTCATACACTACAAGAATAAGCTGAATTACCCACGGATAATTATCTACAGAAAAAAGTTAGTCTGTAAATAGCTATTACATACGGAATTTCCCACTGATTTTAATAATATTAATAAAAAAATAAAAAAATAGGAAAGCTTGACCCATAATAAAGTTATCTACGAGAATAGGGATAATGGGAAATAAAATCCATGGATAAGACTAATTAATCC
>Ga0214544_1011575_pt1 | contig 12089 bp, 5 predicted proteins | sample CNSS3metaG_FD_160074 | JGI IMG/M metagenome (GOLD analysis project Ga0214544, IMG submission 160074) | Root nodule microbial communities from cowpea collected in UCLA plant growth center, Los Angeles, California, USA - CNSS3 | ecosystem: Host-associated > Plants > Roots > Nodule | place: USA...
TTGGTGAGGTGGGGATTATGACACGTGGCGGCTTATGGTTGGCTAATTTTAAAAGGTGGGGATTGCCACATGGCATGATCTGGTTGAATGGAGTTTAAGTGGTAGGAGGGGTGCAACTTAGTGAAAATTGGGGGTGCAGAACAGGTTTTTGTGATCCACTTGAGGGGGGAGTGTGCAAATAAAATCTGGGGGTGCATTTAGCTCCTAATTTATTCTTTTTCAGAATTTCTTGATTTTGGACTTATTTTGTAACTTTGAATATTTAAAATCACACTATTAATTGACCAAAAATAAATTTCAACTGCATTAACAAACGTTAGAATATCCAATAATATTTTATGCAACTAAAATCAATTTTTACGCCACTTTTACCAAACTTACTCAATAAATCCAATAATCACAAATCCTAATTAAATCAATCTTTAAGCACAGAAAATTCAATTAAATCCCCAAATTTAAATATTAAATGAGGGCAAAAATTTGAACTCATCAGAGAGTCGCATTCTTGAGCTTGTGGTTGTGGAGGTGGTCGTCGCAGAGGGCAGTGTCGAGAGTCGCATTCTTGAGCTTGTGGTTGTGGAGGTGGCCGTCGCAGATGGCGTCGTCGTCGTCGACGGTGTGGTTTGGGAGAAGAGTTAAGGCGTTGTGGTGGGTTTCCAAGAGAAGGGGAGTGGAAGACGAGATGAGGTCATGGCGGCTGAATTGGTGAGGGAGGAAGTGAGAGAGAGGGGTGAATTGCGGCGCTGATGAAATTTGTAAAATTAGGGTTTCTAGGCAGGGTTATAGGCTTCGGTTCTATTTCAACCGAGGCCTAAAACTGCCCAATATTGCCTCGATCGAAAAGCAACCGAGGCGAAATGTGTTCTCGCAGGCGCCAATTTTAAAATTTTCATTTCTAGGCTGCCTAATAGGCTTCGGTTCTTAAGGAACCAAGGCCTAAAGCCACTTACGGCACCAGTTGTTTGTAGAACCGAAGCAATATAGGTTGCTGAAATTGCAAAATTGCCACCGCCTCCTTATAGGCTTCGGTTCCGCCATAACCGAGGCCTATAAGGCGAGGTAAATTATCAAATCTGCACTAGTGGAAGGACAATTGGAACAAAGAGCCAACAAACTATATTTGTACCGTAATGTTGCATGTTGAATAACCCAACTAGTATAACAACAGCAACCAGCACCACTACTTCTGCAACTTAGGAAAAAATGAGAAAAAGAATAAACTTTTAAAGACTAAGAACATAAAATGGTTGAATTTGACATAAAATAATATGATTTAGGACTTCAGCACTGATGAACTTAGTGTTTGAAAAAATCATTTTGATTGAAATTCAATTATGTTCTGTTTGTAGATTTTGTCATATTATATCTCAATACTAAAGAGAAAACATATATATACTTCATTGATTTTCACATTATAAATGCATATAATTAACTAAGGTACACATCAAACAAGAGGAACTTCGAACTTGTCACTTATCCATCTTTTGAACCTACTTTGTGGACAACCTTAACTGCAACATAGCCATTAGCATCATAGTACTTCCTAGTTCCTCCAATAATAGCAACATGTGACTCAAACACATCAATCTTGAGCACTCCAAAAAGTCTTAGTGCATCACCCTTCAAGAAACTTGCAGTGATAGCCACTATGTGGCTACTTCCATCCTTAGAACTAACAACATAAACTCCTTCTGCTTTTCCAACGTTTTTCACTTTATCTCCATCACTTTCGAGCATATCCTCATCTATGGATGTTATTGATCCATACTCCAGCTCTTGAAGTGTTGCTCTGGTGGGAAAAGAGAACCCAATAGTAGACAGATCAAGGGTTTTAGAAGGTGCATTATTCAGTGGAATTGTTGCAGTGGATTGGGGTATTTGATCAGTCACATTTACAGTTGTTGGTTTCTCTTAATATTGTGTGCTACTACCATTCAACACATCCCTCATTAAAAATGTTATCTTTTAATGGCCATGGTTATGGTTAGAGGAGGGAACATTGGTAAGAGTTCTTCGTGTGGAAGAAAACTTAGTCATGAACAGAAGTAACATGAATATTACCACAAGATAAGGAATTGGTCTAGCCATTGTTGCATAGCTTTCATTTCACAATAGTTTGCATTTTCATGCTTCATTCATATATAGGCTTCATCACAGGAGTCGTAGAAAATTAAAGAAAAAGCACTGAGAAAAATAAATGAAGACACAAGCACAATCTGCAGATACAACAAGCTGTATCACAGCAAAACCACATCAACTTGAAAGCCTCAAAATTAACTCAAACAAAACCAAAATAATAAAGAAAACGGTTAGCCACCAACACACTTCCCCAAAACGTAAAACCCTAAACCCATCACTTACAATTTTTTCCCAATTCGTGGAGGGTTTCTGATTCCTTATTGTGCGTAAAATTATGGTTTGTGAACAGGGTTTTGCTTTGTGAACATGAACGTCGGGTTGGAGCACGAACCTCAACCTCCTTGGGAGGCGTTGCTGCCACGAAGTCACATTTCCTGGGTCGATGATGAAGGTCGACGTTGCTGCATGGGATGGAGGTTGCTACCAAGCTCTTGTGTGAACATGAACGTCGGGTTGGAGCATGAACCTCAACCTCGTTGGGAGGCGTTGCTGCCACGAAGTCACATTGCCTGGGTCGATGATGAAGGTCGACGTTGCTGCATGGGATGGAGATTGCTACCAAGCTCTTCTGTCTGCAACAAAGAGTGGAGGTTTTCGGTGACAGGGTTTTGAGCAGAGGTGAGATTTCGAGCGGAGGTGAGGTTTCGAGCAGAGGTGAGGTTTCGATAGTGAGGTTTTCCTCTCTAAATTCGAAAAAAAAAGAAGAATCTTTTGGGTAATAAAAATATTATATTTTTAATAAAAAATAAAATAATTTTTACAGATGAAATATTTTCCTAGATAAAATTTTTTTAAATAATTTTTATATATATTTTTTATGATATTTTTTATCTACGCCGAATTTCATAGGTAATACTTCGTAGAAAATTTTTCCACCAAAGTGAGTTATGGTTATCTACGAAATTTTTGTACGTAATTTACTTTTCTTTTACCTACGAACTATTACATTATCTACGACTACTCTTCGTAGATAAAATAAAATTATCTATGAAAAATATTTCGTAGATAAATTTTCCTAGATAATAGCCAATTTTATTGTAGTGTATCTAAAACTCAAATAAAAATTGAAACGCGAGATCACACATAAAATGTAACAAGTAGGCAAGCATATGAAAGAATAGAAAAATTATCATTATCTTTTGTATCCATTAAGCCAACCCAGGATAGAAGGAATAAATAAATAAATAAATCTACAACACTAATTATAAATAGATTACCCTATGTGTGGTTTATACATAAGGGAGATTAATCTTAAACCCTATTTTCTCTATATTCAACACACCTTAACCTAATAACTTGAGTTTTTGAGATTGTTCGTTCAAGACAAATCAAATATTTTGAATTACTATTTATTGATGATACATAAGGAATAGAAGCACAACTATTAGCAAAACTCTAAATAAGAAAGACAAGAAGTAATTTGTTGTCGTATTGATAATGTACCTTCCAAGGAAGCTAGTGATCACAAGACAAGTGTATAATATGGTGGCATACGAAAATGATATTTGAGTGCTACAGTCCAAATCTTTCCCAGAACCTTGAGGAAAATTGATTGAAAATTCAGTAACTTGAGAAGTTTACAAGCAAAAGCAATAGAGAATAGAAGACCAACTATTAACACATGTTCAATTAGATGGATACTATTACTTTGCCTAGATATAAATTTAGACAAATACATATTTTAAATGTATATGTAGTAAGAAGTATTTTGGATTAATTTCTTATAACAATATTCAATAATAACAACTAGAAAAGGATTATTGCAACCATTTTCTAATTCTAACAGAGCAGGAAAGACAATCAGGCATATTTGATGCCATATACAATTGATATCAGCTTCAAAGTGTAGCGTAAATTATTCGACAGTTTAAAGCAAGAACATTATAAGTTTTAAACTTTTTTAAACAATACACTATACACTATAGACACTCCCTATAATATCCATGCAATCTGATGGTGCTTGATTGTATTTATACCTAAGGTGGAATTAAATTTAGAACTTGCAGTTTTCAATGTAAAGAACACAAAATAATTATACCTAGTATTTTTCACTTGTTAGTGGGCTGTGAAGAGAAATCACATTTTTTCTTCTCTCATTAAGATATAGCCAAAAGCAAAATGACCGAGTCCATATTAAGAACGAAATACAAAATTTGAAAAACAAAAAACCTTCCAAATTTAATATTATGGTGGTTTTTCTACAAGAGTACTCCAAAGCCTAGCTCTGCATTGTGACACCAAGATAACAAGTGAAATTTATTCTAAAGATAGCAGAAACAAAACATGTTATAGACTTGGTGTGATACCAGGATCTCACCTTAATTTCGATACAAATGACAGTTTTTAGTTGAACAAGTTCACTTAATTTGAAGCCAAACTCCTTAGCATGATAAAGCACAAGTTCACCATGTTTATTATCTCTAACAAACACAAAGGGCACACTCCTTCATGAAGCCAAACTTAGTAGATGCTTCGTCAGCCATCGTGGGCTACTATTAGAGGCTACAAGCACAACCTACATAACGTATACAATGCAAATAATGTACTGTATATCATAATTGCAATCCCCTAAATTCTAGAAAAAATGCAAAAAAGGATAATGCAAATAATGTTCTCTATATCAGAATTGGAATCCCCAAAATTGAAGAAAAAAAATTCAAAAAGGGTTTTGTAGTCAGATTTCAAAGAGGTATTAGTCACACACAAAAGGATTAGCTCTGATATCACTTTTTCGTTGAAAATTCTCGATTCTCCTCTTCTATCACTATCACTATCACCACCGTCATGTACCTTTGTCTGCTGCCATCAAGCTCCGTCGTAGATGATGGCAGTTGGGGAAGATATTGGCTTGAGCTTGGGCGAAAGAAATTTAAGAAGAAGAATAATTTTGAATGAAGATGTGTTTCCCTTGTTTTTTGAACAAAGAGCTATCTGAGGGGTTGACTCGGTCCTATCTTGTCTAGACCCACTGGCTTGGGGCTTTGGGGGCCAAGGACTTTGAAAAAGCCCCCTGATAAATGGGCCACGAAAATGGGGCCTAGCTCTATAGGATGCCAGGGTCAGCCTAGGGGCTGAAATAAAAGATACACACACACACAAATGAAACTATTGTCATCTTTAATATGATATTTTCATAATAATCACATACCAAGAAAGTCTACAAAGGATGCATGACAAAAATGCAATGAGCTCACTCTCCGACAACTCCAAAAATTTTTGAAAATTAGGTTCTAATACCACAAATGTAATACCCCTTTCAAGATGTCACATGTAATTTTATTATGGTCAAAATTTCAAAATATAAAACTCTGATACCATCCTATTAAATAGGATACTTCATAATTTCTTTTTCATAAGCCACTTTTTAGAATTTTCATCCGAATAACACTTTATTATCCAAAATAAAACATCATTGAAATAAAACAAACTGGTTTAATACAAATTCTTTCAAAATCAAACTTCTAAAATAGTTAAACTATTACATCTTATTGAAATAAAAACGTTTCCTAATGTTTCTCATTAAAAATCCCAAAAGCTTTCCCACGAGCTCTTCACAGTTATGCATCTCCACTAGTACCTGCATCAAAAGTTGTTCCCGTATAAGACACATGTTATAGAATCATCACACAAACACAAACAATACCCAAAAGCAAGGGTGATCTAACTAACTAGATAACATCCAACTCACCTTGTATTATCACAATATATGCATAACATCATCCAAGATAAGAACCCATCACATGTTCCATAAAACCACAACATTAAATAATCAACATATTACTACCAAGTAATATTAAACGGTATTACATTATCTCATAACCAACCACTCTACCTTTCTTATGCATAAATGCCTCTCGGAAAGGGCATTTCCCCTACTTTCCATAGACTTACAAGCAACAATTCTATTCGCTCAACAAAGTCTTGGGTAAGAGTACTCTTGCTAAGCTCATGCCAACAACAAATGACTGAAAGAAACCCTTTTACCCTTACTCAACAAAACCCTCTATGTTAAAGAACCATTTTGACTTTACAATTATTAGAGAATTCATATTGTCTCGTCGTATACGTCCATATATACATATCATATCATATCATATCACATAATCAACCATACATCAACTCATCATGTCCAAACATCTTGTATATTGCAAAGAAGGACCTGTCACAATTTAACACAAAAAGTATCAACACAATATAACAAGGAAAGAAAAACAACAATTGTGTGTGGCATTAATCTCCAGCTATAGAGCTCCAAACGAATATCACACTAGTCAAACTGTAGAAGAACATGTTACCGATCAACTCTCAAAATTCCAGCTCAATCCAACGGTTAAAGAATCGGAAAAGTTAATTTTACCAAAACTTTGCAATATTTTGTGATACATTTCTTAAACTACAAACATTCAAACAAATATCACAACAGTCAAATTGAAGAACAACATGTTACCAATCAACTATAATAATTTCAGTCAATTCAAATGATTAACAAACCTAGAAACTCAATTTTACTCAAACTGCACAGACAAAAAAAACACACTCGCCCAGATTACGAAAAACAATGTCATGCAGTGCAGATTTCTTAAACTACAATCATCCAAAGGAACATCACAATGGTCAAATGAGAGAACAACATGTTACCGATCAATTGTAATAAGTTCGGTTCAATTCAACAGTTAACAAACTAGGAAACTCAATATTTAAAAAACTGCATAGAAAAAAAAACACACTTGCCAAGAATATGAAAAAAAAAAGCGTAAAACACATATTTTGGTCACTTCAAAAGCACTCAAACATAAAAGAAATACCAAATGACCATTCACCATGCATAAACCTTCGTAGTACTTTATTCCTTATCTTTTAACCTTCAATTTCATGCACATAATTCCCTGCTACAACACAAACAATATCCTCATGCTCACACATACACATCCTTTATCAATTCTTAAAGCCACAAGCCAATATTACCTATACTTACTTTGTGCCTATTAACAAAACTTACCAAAATCTTTCACACCTATACTCACATTGCACCTTTCTATTTTGTTGACTACTTTCTAAATAATAATAAAGTTGTTATAGATAAATAGTATTAACTTGATCGTGTCAACGACAATGTTATCACTTACCTTATTTGTTACACTACTCGAAAATGGGCTTATTATGACAGGTAAAACAAGCTTACTATGATAGGTATTCTGGTGTCATAGTTTAAGGAGTCATAGAAAATACGCGCTTTTTATGACGCTACAGAAACCTATCATAGTAAGTCAGACTTACTATGATAGGCGTTCGATTAACAGTCATAATAAGTTTAACTTACCACCGCACAAGTGGACGATGCTGGGACAATTAGTGAACTTACTATAACAATTTTTTGTAAAACCTATCATAATAAGTCCAACTTACTATGACAGGTAATGCAAAGTACGTCATAATAAGTTAAGATTATTATGATAGGTAGTGCAAACTATGTCATAGTAAGTCAATTTTTTTTATGATTTTTCTATTTTACCATTTTCCTTTCCATTCAATTCACCTACAAATAACTTTCATATCACCAGACAAAACAATTCTAAACCAAACCAATTCCATACAATTAAGTTGTCTAACAAACTCAAAAATTGAAATTGTATATAATAAACCTAAAATCTTGACAACTTTTACAAATACTCTAAAAAAGATTGTAAGTACTATAAAATTAAGCTTTCTACAAGTTATCAACAACACTCAAAAGAAAGGAAACCCACTTGGTTCTAATTTCTTCCACCTCTCTACCTTCCAATGAGGATGAATCATTAAAAATCTACAAAAAGCATAATGAAGTTAAACAATGTTGTAATTAACAATTACATAAGTATTTAGTCAATTTTTTGTTACCTTATTCCATGAGTCAGTAATGTTTGTACATATAATTGTATGCATGTGTTTCATGACGTAATACCCATACCCATAGCTCCCCAATTGACGTCGACATTATAAACCAAATACAAATAATTATAATATGTCTTATATTAGAACTTAAATGGCAGTCAGACATGTGTCTACTTTTGACTATTTGATTTAAATATAGAGGGTCGTTTTCAACAATGTTACTGGCTTCAATTTATTTAAATATAGTTTCAACATTTCATGTCTTCTAGTTACAAACAACAATATGACATGAGCTAGAAACCAAGCATTTTTATGTATTACTTTTATTTAAAGACATAACAAGACACATAAGATATGGATTCTTAGTTCTTACAGTCTAGCAACAAGATTTAGAGCAAAACATCTCTCACTCACTCCAAAGTAGAACCATATCCCAACACACATGTGCAAATTAAGTGAAGAAAAGAAGGAAAACCTCTCCAAAGGGAGGCAAATCACCAATGCGGCAACCAGGAACGGTGCGCGAACAACGCGCAAACAATGCGCCAACCGGTGCGCAAACAGTGCAATGATCGGTGCGACGAATGGCACGGTGAACAGAGCGGCGATGGCAACGCGAAACGGGAAGGCAACATGATTGTTTGAGAAAGAAAGGATACTTCTGGAGAAAGAATGATATGGTAGGTCCTCTGCACCTGTCATAATAAGTTTTCTCTTTTCACTTAATATGACATATCCCTTTTTACCAGTCATAATAACTGTTACTTTTATTACAAAAATGTCGCCGATCAACTTATTATGATAGGTGGCTTATACCTGTCATAATAAGTCATCATAAATTCTCATTTTTCACTAGTGTTATAGCTTGTTCTTGTACACCTATTTTACTTTTATAATGGTTTTCTTTTTTGGTGGACTTACTAGTGTTCAAACTTCATTCTTTTCGAATTAATTTAGCTTTTCCTTCATTACTTAAGTCAAACTCTTGCCTTTTAGAGCTTTATCCACATTTTTGGGTTCAAATTGAGATATCATTGCCTCTTGGTCCTTCATCTTGATCTTATTGTTACTCCTTCCTTGGATAATCTATTATAGCCTCTTATGGATGATTTTTCTTTATATGAGTTGAAGGTTCTCTTTCTTCCTTAAGTGTGTCTTGTGAGTTGTTTTTGAAGTCGTTTAAAGCACTATCTTATCTTTTGTTTGGTGATAGGTCATCTGGTGGTTTGTTGTCTATTATTGGATTTTCTACGGTTGGGTCATCTATTGAAAATTGTTATATTTACCGATAAATTTTATTGAGAAAAAAAATAAATGTTGATAATTTCAAATAGATAATTAGTGATGGATTTAGACATCAATAATTACTGACGATTTAAACACTAGCTTTAATTTTGATATTAACTTCTTAAAAGAAAAAAAAATGATAATTTATGAAAAAAAATACATATTAGATTAGAGTTTATTGAATTTACAAATCATGAATATAAGAATTGAATTAATCATAATTTGATTTTATCGGTTTGTTTTAAATTTAATTTAATTAACCTAAGATTCTGAATGGATTTAACTTTTTAGGAGATATAAATGCACATTCATCCAAGTAAAAGGAAAATAGTTTTTTCGTCTAAAATCTTATCTGATTTTCAATTGGCTGTGCTCATATACTTCATCCAAATTTCTGTCATCTTATAGGTTGGATTTCTTATCTCAGAGATTTCACATGATGGTGTGAACATGAGCTTCCTTTGATGGGATCACACAGTTTTCCTCTACATTTTTTTTTTCTAATAATAGAAATTTGAACAAGATGGTTCACTACCCTATCCGAATTTTATACCAAGTGGTCCCAAAACCTTTTGTATCTATTCCTCTTCTCTTCCTAATATTGTTTCAGCTTCAACTTTGTATGGCAGTGTCACCGACAACGGGACCATGTCAGCTAAAATTAATCCTCACTTTCTCTACCCGTCTCCTGTCGTTGTCAGCTTCTTAAGAGCAATAACAACAATATAACATAAGAAAATAATTTAGTCTATCAAAGTGTACTCATACAAATACCTAAAATGAAAATAAACTAAAATACAATTTCTGTCATGCTATTTTATCTTATTCACTATTTTACTTCATGTTTTTAAAATATATGCATTTTATGTTTTTACTTTAAAGATGCATGATTTCATTATACTTTTTTTATTACATTTTAATTAATTAAAAAATTGTTTATGATACCTTAATAAACTCATTAGATCTATCACTCAAAAATGAACCAAAATAAAATAAGATAATTCGACCAAAATGTTGGTTACAAATATAAATTTATAAATAAACAATTTAGTTTCAACTGTGTATGTACAATTATAATTAAATTAAAAAAATAGTATATATAATCATATGTAATTGATATTAACCTTGTTATTGCATTTGATATTGTTATGTAATACAAAACTGAGATATATTATCATAATTAGTATGTCTACAGTACAATAATTATAAAATAATTAGCATCCTCATAGGAAAATATTATTAATTTTAACATATTAATAAACTCATTTATCTTTATTTATCTAAATTACATTTGATATGTGACCATAGGCCGACCCAACCATATGAAATAATGTCTCTGGATCGAACAAATAATTTGAAGAGATAATTTTGGACTTGATACATAGACCTAAGCCTTTATAGGTGATTTTATTGTAATTAATAATTATAGATAAGTTTCTTGAATCCTAGAGATAAACTTTTTTTCACATGAAATCAATGCAGAATAAATTATGTAGATAATGTTCTACAATTATAGTATATAATGCATATATTATTATATTAAAAGTAAATAAAATACTATTTTTTTTTAAGAAATCTATTTTTAAACCGAATAGACCTTTCTATTAAGAAAATACAACAAAATATAATTAAGTAAACTAATTAATACTAGTTAGATGAAAGAAATTAACTAAAAACTTGCTAATATTTGAATGTAAAAAGTATAAAAAAAATCAGAAAGACTTAAATATATATATATATATATATATATATATATATATATATATATATATATATATGACGGATATAGTAACAATCAAATTTAAAGAGAATTCAGTTAAGTAATGTTGGATGAAGTTCATATGTATATTTCACAGAAAAAATTCATGAGAAAATTACAATAATAACTTCTTTTTTTTCAAGAAATTTGAATGTAAAATGCCCCACAATAACAGGAAGAATTAAAATCATAGATATATTTCTTCGTCAGTATTCCTCAAATTAATATATATATATATATGTATTTTTTTTTAATTTTCGTAATTTTCTTCTAAAAACAAAAATATATTTAAAATATTAAACAGTAATATGAGGAAAACGTGTTTATTATCTATTAATTAGTAATTATATAATTTACGTAAACACAAGTGATAGTAATAATAGTATGCTTGAATTCAAATATTTTTATTATTTAAAAAAAATATTTAAATAAAAGTTATACATGAGATCACAAATTAAAATGAAAATATATTGTTATCCATTACTTTTAAAACTCATATATACATAAATAACTCAACTAGTATATTAAATTAAACAACTTGGCATAAATAACTTTACTTTTAAGATAAGATTATTTTTTATTTTTATAGAAAAAAAATTGATTATAAATCACACTGTAGTCCAAATTATATCGGAGAATTGTGCTTTTGTATATGGTAAATTAAGATAAGATGTGTTTAGTGAAATTATTTATTAAGAAAATTATTAAAATATAAAATTTTAATCTAATTAAAAAAATATTACCAACAATTTCTATAACACTCTGGGTAAGAGTTTTGCTTTATATTATTAACCATAGCAAGCAACAACTAAAAAAAATGTACATTTACTAATTTAGATCCTCCAGTGTTATCAAGAAAAATAAGAAAGAAAATAACAAAAAAGAGGGTCCAACTAGGGATGGCAACGGGGCGGGGACGGGTTTCGCTATCCCATACCCATCCCCGCATAAAAAATTCATCCCCATCCCCATACCCAAACCCAACGGGTATCAAACTTTTTTCTCATCCCCATCCCCACCGGGTAACGGGTAT
>Ga0214544_1011577_pt1 | contig 12087 bp, 4 predicted proteins | sample CNSS3metaG_FD_160074 | JGI IMG/M metagenome (GOLD analysis project Ga0214544, IMG submission 160074) | Root nodule microbial communities from cowpea collected in UCLA plant growth center, Los Angeles, California, USA - CNSS3 | ecosystem: Host-associated > Plants > Roots > Nodule | place: USA...
GGGTGTGAAAATATCTTTTGAAACCTAGATTTGGAATAAGAGAACTCAATGGAGCTTGTACCTAGGAATGGGGCTTGACCCATTGGTTGTCTTAAGCCCTTGTGCATAAAGCAAATTTGCTTATTAAGAGTTCAAGGAATTGACTTTTAATAAGGAAATTTAGGCTCAATCTATTAAGGAATTAGGGTTTGAGTAATATTGTGGGTTGGCATTAGCATATTAATGAAGAGGATGTTAAATTGTAGTTGCATGAGAGCATAGTTGGTGAATTCTAACCCCGATAATATCAAGTCATATCATTTCTAATCTTTTCCATTCACTACGTGCCTTTAACTTCCAAAGTTCAATTTTAATTATTTATGCAAAGTTTAATTTCATACATTAAAACTCAAAATATGGATTTATTCATTAGTTTAAATTAGTCACTAATTACGCAATTAATTAGTATACACGAGTCTCTTGGGAAACGATATCCCGGTCTTACCGGTTACTACTTGCGCGACTTGGTACACTTGCCAAAGTCTTAACAATCATCATGCAGACACACACACATACTAATTAACACATTGCTCACTGGTTTGGTTTGATGCTACTGATCAGTTATATAATTACATAATACATTATTTAGATAAATAGAGTAAAGCCTACAAAATGAGATTTTGTATTTTTCTATTCAACCACCATTCCTATAACAGCAAACCCAAAATAGATTGCTAAACACTCAGCAACGTAAAGTATGCAGACAATGTGATTCACTAACTACAATAATGTACCAAACCCGATTATCATAATCACTAACTTTTGAGATTAGGGTTGTCATTACAAATGAGGGGTTTAATGAAATTAGAAGTTGTAAACACTAAATTGAGAATGCTCAATCGAATAAAATAGGTCACATACCACATATTAACTTCAGAAAGATAAGAAATCCCACATGCTTTGAAATTTGATGGCTTCAATATGCTTAAATACTTCCAAACTCACATTGAGAATCTGTTATGCATGAAGAAGAGACAACGTGTGAGAAGGAGACCAAATGAAGACCCAAAAACATAAGTTGAAGACATAGAGGAAGACATAGTATCGTGAAAGAAGCACAAACATAAAAGAAAGAGAGCCACAATTGAAAAACAATAAAATGAGAATATTAAAACTATAATTGTAAATAGTTTAAAATATTAAACAATACAATATTTTCTAATGGTTAAAATATTCTGATAGAAAATATAATTTTTTAACGGTTTTTGATAACCAAAACTAAAAAATCGCTAATAAAAGATAACTTTTTTGTAGTGTATCATCTCGTTCTATGAGGGCCGAGGTCATGTCGACGATGTCATGTGACAATTAAGATTAATTGATTAAGAGAGGTTAAAAGTTAAAAAATGTATTAGCAAATCGCAAATTATGTGAAGCTAACTATTTGTACGGTCTAGGCCTAACCAGGTAAAGGCCCATAAATCTTGTAAATATAACATTATTCACGTATTCATTTATTACAACATATATTAGTTCTAACGGTCGCCTTTGACTTGATCATTAGAGTGTTCTTTATTTCAATCAAGATCGTTAGTAGAAAGATCTGGATAGAAGCACCGCCATTATTGATTATAACCCATCTAATATAAATTCCCACATCTATGAGAAATAACGTTTCTTACGTTGATACTAAGAAACTTCAAAATAGAGAAGTCAATTACATCATTATGTGTAGACTTCTTAGAAGCATTACTTGTCAACTTAAAATAACCTTTAACTTTATGGATAATAGTGCAAATTGAAATCAAATAGTATTCCTTATTTTCCAAATCATCCAAATGGAATAAGTAACAACAAACGGTAACCAAAGAACTACTTGCATTCTTAAGAAAATAGATCAAATATTCTATAGAATGAATAAATAATTCAGGTAAAACCTATTGAATGCAAATCCAAATTTGCAAAGCAATAAAACAATGAGAAAAGATATGTGAAATGGACTCCTCATGTTGCATGTGCAAAGAGTGCATAAAATACATAAAAAGGCTCTTACATTGGACATCCTTATCAACAAGAAGACTTTGATGAATCACCTTCTAAAGGACTAAAATTTGAGCAGGGGGGAATCGAACTAGACCAAATCAAATTACCCTAATCACATGATAGAGGTAAGAATGACTCTAGAAGGGGGAGTAAGATATTTTCACAAAATTGAATTTGAAATTCACAACAAAAAATAAATCAAACATAAAGTAGAGTTTTATACTAATTCACCTAAATCTCAAGGGCTACATCCAATTTTCCCTTAAGCATAATGCTTAAAAGGTTCCACTAATCAAATAATTGATTTCAACACAAGCATCAACCGCTCAAAGTATCACGAATACATTATCTCCATATAACTAGAAATCTAGCATTATTCCTCATCTTCCAAACTGTCTAGATTGTGTGAGTGATTGCTACAAGTCTTACCTATTTCAAGAAAGGAATTTGTTAACTCTTATTTTTCATTCGTTTTTAGAGTTAAACAAAACCAAAATAATCCCTCTAATGAAGTATAGGGAAGATGACTCAAGATCGAATCCAAGGAAATGGTATGTGTTAAGTTTAGTTTGCATAATTAAATCTCGCTTATAAAGAAAAGTAAAACTAAACAAATGGGGAAAACAAAATAAAATAAACAAAAGAAACTAAAAGAAAGCTGAATTTATATTCAATTAAAAATCTATCTAAATGCATGATAAAAAGTGAAATCAAGATATGCATGAATGATGTAAAATGTATGAGGAATTGAAATGAATGTAAAATGGAATGATGATATGCAAATTAATTGAAATGAAAATGAATCTAAGTGAATGGTATCTAAATGAATGAAAAATGCATGTGCAGAATTTGCATGAGATTGTGCAACCATAAGCAAATCTGTGACAACATTAAATTAGTACTTAGCAACAACAATTCAAATGTTCATAAAACCAAATTACAGCTCTAACTAGACAGTGACAACAATATCAATGTAAAACAGTGACAAAATAGCACTTAACAGCAACAACACACCTAATTCAATTCAACACCAGGTGCAATGTAAAAGTGATGTAAACTAACTTAGCATATACAGAACTATGCTAGTGGAAGATGAAATGAAACCAACTAGGGAACAAAGGCTTTTAGGCTGAATTGAATGCAGATTATGAGTGCACATAAATAGATCACAACAAAGAAATCAACAAATAGCAAAGAGCCAACACTTTCCATATCAAGGCAAATTCAACAAAGCCTGTAGCAGAAAGCAAAACCCCTAAAACGAGAACCTCTATCAACTACTGAAACATGACAACATAGTGCATGAAATGCTTTAAATGCAAATATGAGGTAGAACTTGAATGCAACTTAGTAAGCATGGAAAAATTTGTGGATTCAATTCATAACAGCAAAATTAAACAGTGAAATAAGATGATGTGACCAACAAGCCCAACATCAAGCCAAGGTACACCTTCAAGTCCAAGCCCATCAAGAGGCCCAATAACAAGGGGCATGCTTAAAAAGATCCAATTGGGCTTCATCCAAGATGGCCCAAATCCACATGGGCTTCTCACACTCTTCACATGGGCCAAAGAAGATGTGAAGATTTGAAGAGATGTTTCAACGAGCAGTAGAATAACAATAAGATTAGCCCATTGTTTAGGCCTTGCTTTCTAGAATAATAAGTCAAACAATGTGTAGTTGAATTGCTAAAATTGGGTTTGACTAAGCCCAATAGAAGATTTGGCCATGAGCTACCAAAGGTCTAAGGTGGACTAAGTGGAAGTCAACATTCCTTCCTACACCTTACGGATCCAAGGGCTAGGAATGCTTCCTCATTTTCCAAGGCATCATCCAATAGTCGTGAGCATTGCTCCTTCTCCAAGCCATCTTCCACGGCCAAGATTGAATGCCTTTCTCATGCAAGGGCTAAGAGTGCTTATGTGTATTTGCTTTCATGTAAAAGCCTAAATTTTAGGCTATTGTAATCATTCTTGAATTTTAAGCAATAGATGCCTAATGTTGAGAGTACTTCACTCCTATTGCCTTTTGAGAGTCACTTGAGCTAGAGGATTGAATCATCTCCTCTAGCCACCTTCCTCTATCTTCTCTAAGATAGACTTCATTACTCACCTTTCACTCCAAATTTCGAGAACAACCTTAAACCTTCATCTTGCTTCTGCCAATCCACACTCTTCCATGGAGCTCTCTTCTTCACCTTCATCCAAGGGGTTCTACCATAATGGTATCTAGAGCCACTCATGCCATTGTTCATCATTTGTGTTGGTTTGAGTAAGGTTTCCTTCCATATCATGTGTTTTTCTTTTCATTTTAGTATTGTTCATCTTCTTTTTTTGTTATTTCTTCATGTATCCTTCCTTTTCTACTGATTGTCATTAAGGCTACATGAATCTTATTGATTCAAATTGTAGTACTCCTTGCTTCAATGGTGAATATGTGTTTTTAGGTTCCATTTTTTTTGTTCCAGCACTAGTTCTTTGATTCCTTGTTGTTTTTTATCATTTTAATCGATGCATCTTTTAATTTTCAGCTCATCATCTTGTGTTTTGTCTTAAGTCATGTTTAAGCATTTTGTTTCATCTTCACTTTCGTTCTTATTGTTAAATTTTACAGTTGCTTGATGAGAACCATGTCCTACATCACACATTTGAGCTATGAACGTCAAGTGATGCTTGTGGATGTGTAAGGCAAAGGTCTCACTATTTTTCTCCCATTTCACCGATTGGATTATGCTTTAGAGTGTCCTAGATGTTCATCTTGATCTATGTTTTATTTTAGATCATAATCAAGCTCCAAATCGAATTGATTTTTCCATTGAACATCTTCCACTTTCAATCTGCTTTTGCTTCAGTTTTCAATTTTTTTCCACTGCACACCTTTTGTTTGAGAAGTGTCACGAGTGACTCAGTGCACCAAATTGTAATCTGATTGTTTCTTCGAAAAGCTAAGTCATAGACAAATTCTCCAACAACAATCATTCAATTATGTTGAGAATTGAATTCTATACAAATTTTTGAAGTAAAAGCAACTTTCTACGATTTTTAGTGCAAATATGTTGTTGTTTCCACTTGTGTCCTGACGCACACTTTTCTTGTTTGATTTAATTAGAACGATTCAAAGCACCGTATCACCTTCTGATTTTTGCTTAATTTTCTCAACATCTGGATGAAATATTAGCAAAAAGAATCATTCAAGTATGTCCAGTACAAAAAATATGATAAATCTTCAAAGTTGAGGTATCTATAAGCATTTTTTGGTGCTGTGTTTTCGGGAAAATCACTGTTTAGTGCATTTTATGTGTGTTTTGCTGCAGAATTTCAGTGCTCTTGCTCTATACATTTGCTTGTTTATGTGTGTATTCCATATTTCCATCAATTTCTTTCAATTGGAGTGGATTATTTCCCTCAAATTAGCACCAATGCAATGAATACCCTAAGCATTTTATGAGCACTGCAGTTTCTGTTTTCTATTTTTAATCTATTCTACTTTCATTCTAGGATTCCTTTTGATGTGCTTTCCTTTCTTTCAAGCCTTAATTTCTTGATTGTCCTTTTTGGCTATTCAATTCAATCTTGTTTCATGAATTCCACTTTGGTTTAGCATTTCTAATTGGCTTTTCTTGCTTTATTTGTTGTTTCCTTCCAATTACAATGCTCTTGGTTTTTGTGGTTTGATTTGGTGATGCAATGCTTTCTTCTTATTGATAGATAGTGGTAGCATCTTAGGTGGTGGATATGATTCAAATGCTTTAGCTTAATGCTTTCAATTAGCAATTACCTTTCCTCCCACACCTAGTCCGATTTGAGCTACAAATGTTTTGAGAGTGTTGAGTGCTAACCATTTGGATTTGGCAAAGTTTTCTTTGTTTTTGTTTGTTGTTTTGTGCAGTTTCTTGTTGTTGTTTGGCTATTTGGTGCTGTAATTTTCTTATCCACAAAGTGCCCAAGGGTGTTCAAATTGGTGTGTGCACATAAGCCATCAACTAAGGCTTTCTTTACTAATGGTCAAAGGAGCTCATTGAACCATCATTTTGAAGACTTTTGATTGGCCATTGGGGCTTGTAATTGTTGCATCTTAATAATTTCCATCTTTCCCTAGAATTTGGTCACTTATTTTGGTATATTTGAAGCTTCCTTAGTACCTCATCTTTTACCCAAAGCTCACTAATATCATAGTGCTCTCGGGTTGCTCCTAATAGTACCAAATTTTGTGCTCCACATTTGCTTGCTTTTACTTGTAATTCTTGGCCTACTTAGGTGTCTTGGGGAACCACAAGGTGTTCAATCTCATCTCCTAAGTAAAACCTTTTCATACTACATAGTGAGTCGCTTTAGTTGTAAGTGTGTTGAAAGTTCTAAGTGCTTTTTCACCTTACATTAGGCCGCATTGCTTATATTCATGTTTTCTTGCAATACGTTTTAGAGGCTTAAGTTGTGAGACCAAAGTCTCTCATATTTTTGCCAATTAGGGGTTCGTTTTAGTGTAAATTTTTTTTCTTGTTTTGCTTTATGCTTGTTTATGTGTGTTGGTGATCTAGTCTCAAGTGATCTTCTCCAGTTATTGCTTGTGTAATTGAGTGAGCATTTAAGTAAGTAGCAATAGTAACCTTGGCAAGGACAAGCTTTGGTACTTAAGTAGTCCAAGTGACTCACCTCGCTTACCTAGAAGTGAAATTGTGAAAGCTTTTCTTGCTCTACTCTTTGTCCAAGTTCTTAAGTTGTCAAGATCACCATGAGTACCAAATCTCCACCAAGAAAGAGAGTTCCTCTCCATAGTGGGCTTCTCTCACAAAAAGATGACCTTGATCTATCAAAAGAGAACATATTTTGTACAAGATGTGACATTTTGGGAAGTACATGTTTTCTCATCATGGACCGTGAATCTTGTTCTAATTGTTGTAGTACTAGAGTGGTTGAAAAGTTCAACTTAGCTATGTTACCCTATCCTAAACCTTACAAACTTCATTGCCTCAATGAAGATGGGGATTTCATAGTTAAAAATCAAGTGAACATACAATTTTCCATAGGGAACTATAATGATGAAGTTTTATGTGATATTGTTCCCATGAATAATTATCATATTTTATCAGGAAGACTGTGGCATTTTGAAAGACAAGCTATCCATAAGGGTCTTTATATCAAAATCACACCCTCTATCAAAAGAAAAAGAAATTTATCTTTCATCCTCTTACCCCAACTCAGGTGGCTGCGGATCAAGTACAAATGAAAGTCAATTGGGAAAGAGACCAAAAAGAGAAAGAGGAGAAGGAAAGAAGAGAGAGAGGAAGAGGAAAGAAAAAGAGGAAGAAGAAATCCTACTCAAGAAAGGAGTTCTACTACAAGCACCTCCCACCCCCACAATTCTCATTGAATTAGGAATTTTAAAGGGCGTGCTCAAACCTTTTAACTCTTCTCATTTCATCAATCATTCTCATTTTTTCAACCCAATCCTTACTTTTGCTGAGTTTTTCAAGCCAATTTCCCTTTGTATGGTTTTAAACTCCTCAAAAGATTTTGCAAAATCATACTTTGAGTTAATGTTGCCTACTAGGTTTCATATAACTCAAAGTAAACCAATTTTTTTTTGTGAAGTAGGCCTTGTTTATTTTCAAGTAACTTTCAACAATACAACAAGACCTTCTTCTTTTGTTCTCTACTTTAGATATCCTCTTGCTCTTGTACAAAAAACTCTTCAACTTTTGTCTAATAGTTGTCATCATAAGTTTCTACTTGGTTTTTTATCACTTCCACAAGTGGTACAACACAAAGAACAAAATCACTTAGTCAATAACATAAGACAACTAAATGATGTGTTCTTTACAATCACACCTTCTATACATGGTCCTTTTCAAATATTCATGAAAATTAATGATAATACTTATCAATTAGACCTTCCTTTTAAGTATGGTGTTCATTCCACTTTCAATATATCTGATTTGATTCCTTTTGTAGGAACCGTGGATGATGAACACCAGGATTTGAGGTCAAATCCTCTTCAAGAGGGAAGGGATGATGTGACCCCAACAAGCCCAACATCAAGCCAAGGTATACCTTCAAGTCGAAGCCCATCAAGAGGCCCAATAATAAGGGGCATGCTCAAAAAGATCCAATTGGGCTTAATCCAAAATGGCCCAAATCCACATGGGCTTATCACACTCTTCACATGGGCCAACGAAGATGTGATGATTTGAAGAGATGTATCAAAGAACAGTAGAATAGTAATAAGATTGGCCCATTGTTTAGGCCTTGCTTTCTAGAATAATAAGTCAAACAATATGTAGTTTAATTGTTAAAATTGGTCTTGACTAAACCCAATAGAAGATTTGACCATGAGCTACCAAAGGTCCAAGGTGGACTAAGTGGAAGTCAACATTCCTTCCTACACCTCACGGATCCAATGGCTAGGAATGCTTCCTCCTTTTCTCAGGCATCATCCAATGGTCGTGAGCATTGCTCCTTCTCCAAGCCATCTTACACGACCAAGATTGAATGTCTTTCTCATCCAAGGACTAAGAGTGCTTATGTGTATTTGCTTTCATGTAAAAGCCTAAATTTTAGGATATTGTAATCACTCTTGAATTTTAAGCAATAAATGCCTAGTGTTGAGAGTACTCCATTCCTATTGCCTTTTGAGAGTCACTTGAGCTAAAGGATTGAATCATCTCCTCTAGCCACCTTCCTCTATCTTCTCTAAGATAGACTTCATTACTCACCTTTCACTCCAAATTCTGAGAACAACCTTCAACCTTCACCTTGCTTCTGCCAACTCACACTCTTCCATGGAGCTCTCTTCTTCACCTTCATTGAAGGGGTTCCACCATAAGATCATCAAGAAAGCTATGTGTGCGCATGTAATTTAGAGATGAAAAGCTAAATAAGATTCTTCTATTCACTTTGATGTTTTAACCACTATGCAAACATTTTATATGCATGAAAATTCTTCTAAGAAAAGTTAAAAAGGATGCATGTATCCTAAATGAGTGCTTACTATATGCATGAAAACTAGACATTCAAGGTATTATGCAGCCATAGAAATAAAAAACATGAATGCAATGCAGATAAAGAATGCAATAAAAATTAATTGATGCAAATGCAAAACTTAATACAACAATAATCAACTACAGAACAACATGAATGTGAAAGTTTTTTTAGTGATCAAACTAGAATCCTTTTGCACTCAAGAAGATCTCTCATGAATGTGTGCCAACTTTGGGGTCTATTAGTTCCCAAAAGGAATCATTGAAATGTGCATTGTGAACCATGCTTAAATCACTAAATCACGAAATTATAAACATGAGAGCAATGATTGGAATTAAAGCATTCGGAAATTAAAGACTAAATTGCAGTAAAGGAACTTAAACTAATACAGAACCTTAAAGCAGAAAATATGAATTGGAATTTAAAGTAAGCTGAATATAAAGGAAAGGAAATTAGAAATGCAATAAAAAATTAAACAACCAAATTGAACACTGGAAATTAGAATCGGAACAAAATCAGTGTATTTCATTGAAATTGGCAAAGTACACAAGATCAAGAAAGTTCTAGGAACTTTAAATGGTGAAAGAGAACTCTTTTAGTCCAATCCCAGTGTCTGTTTCTGAGTGGGTAAACTAATTAGAGCTACCTAACACAATACGGGATACTCCATCTCATGAAGGATATTGTTTTGCTTCATCAGATGTGGAGTGAACCCCTCTTACATTACACTTCCTCTCCCTCGTTCATAGGAACACGAACATCAGAACACGAGAACCCTAGCCCCCAAACGTTTCTCTCTCGCGCACAACTAGGGCTCTCTCAACAAAACCTAATTTGACCCCTTAAACAAAAAAAAAAAATCAGAAAAGGAAAACCCAAAAATCGCCTAACCATGATCCTTCCTTTTGAACCAAAATCGTGAATTTGAAACCCCACTCGTGGTGCCTTTTATTTGCTTCGATCTTCTCCTCGTTCTCCATCTCGAATCAGCCTCGGATCGCCTCCCTCTAATTCGCATCAGCATCAGCTTCGATTTCTCTCTTGGATCAAATCTCGCGCCTCAAACTTGGTTCGTACCCATTAGGATTCAACGTCAGGTTCTGATCTGTGGTGGAGTGCTTCTTGTGCCCTTGATTCAGCATCAACTAGAATCTGCCTTCGTAAGTGAAACTGTTATTTTGGGTGAAGGGCTGATCTCCAAATAAGAAAGATTGAAGTCAAGGGGTCAAGAATGCAAATTAACAAAAGGAAAAGGGTTTCCTAGCAAAGAGAATTTATTAAAAAGGGTAAACTAAATGCATTAAAACACTTTTAAGATTAACCTTTTAAACATATTTTTATGAAAACTCTATTTTTTCTAAACTATCAACAAAAAATAATTAATTAAAGACAAACAAAAACTAATTAATTAAAGACAAACAAATATTTATTTAAACTGAAAAGAAAGTTTTAGAAAGGAAAAATAACCAGAATTGGAGTGCTAAATGAGATCTGCAAAAACATAGTTCAAATAAATGAGAATTCCCTTCAACCAAGACCACAAGCAAATTGCTGCAACACATTCAAAGAAAATATGTTGAATGAATTCCCCCTTCTCTTTGTACGAAGAACACATAGAGCACAAAGGGAGACCCTCTACATTGTACTTCTGTGTCAACAACAATCCTATTATGTAATACTTTCAATAAGACTAATGTTTTTGCGGTGGAGTGGACGAAGACTAAATTAAATTTCTCTTATCTTTAAGATTGAAATCTATAGCAGAGCTAGATTCTATTAATTTATAGTTCAACATTTGCACTTAAAAAAGAAAACATCTACCAAGAATTCTGCCAAAATGTCCAAATAGAGGAAGGACAAATACCAATAATAATATATATACCTTTATGGGAGCACCACATATCAATCCATTAGTTTATCTTTTCTCTGTTACGAACAGTCCAAAATGTGTATTTTAAAAATTGAAAGAATGAAAATTTTTGGTATTTTACTTTTATAAAAATCCAAGTTGCGTCGAAGAAAAGAAACCTAAGGTTCCTCCACTCGAGACCTCTTTCGCAAAACAAAACAACAAATGAGATAGATGATACCCTCCCTAATATCCCTAATACAAATAACCAACTAGATTTCCATTTACTCTAGGAGAAAGCATTCTTGATTTAATAATTGTTCTGGTCAAGAAAAGTGCCAGATAATTCTTAACCAAAAACAAAAAGAAAGAAATATTTTTAACCATAGCTTAAGACTTGCTTAGGTCAAAAAATCTCCCCCCTTTGACCATGGGAGCAACCTTCTTATTTATATCATAATCAGTTACAAAATATTAAATTCTAGATATACAAAATAAAAAATGAAATTATCTTCTGCTCCTAAAATATCTCTAAATATGATAACAACACTCATTAACTCCTAAAAACGACACCAAACACGGAACTTAATTCGGTTAATATTCTCCCTCGGTGCCTCCCCGACCCGATACCAAAATCCACTTGTCCTCTCAGTTTGCAACCGAATCACTCCTCTGGTCCAGTACAATAATTAAAAAAGAAGAAAAGTTAGTGAAAACAAAAATGAAAACCAATGTTTATTAATTTATTTTTCAAACATAGTTTTTTATTTTATTTACAAGTTATTTATATTGTTTATATTACTTCTTCGATTAATAATATATATAATTAGTCTAATTAAAGTATTTTCGTCTACTTTTAACAAACATAAATGTCTTTAAATATTTAATAATTTTATACACTATTTTAATATAATGTTTCATGTTATAATAATATGTAATATTCCTGTACATATTTAAAATCAATTTTTTCAATTTATTTATTTTTTACAACAATTTTCAAGTTTATTAACTATTTTTCTAATTATTTAGTATCGTTCAACTGTAATTAGAGATGGCAAATAAACCCGTCCCCGTGAGTATTGCCCAAACCCGTCCCCGTTTTGACGGGGAATCCCTGCATTGACTGGGTATCGGTATGGATATGGGGAATCCCCGACTTTTTCAGTTGGGTATGGGGATGGGTATGGGGATGTACATATACCCACCATAATACCCGTCCCCGCCATATCTCCATTCTCG
>Ga0214544_1011578_pt1 | contig 12085 bp, 2 predicted proteins | sample CNSS3metaG_FD_160074 | JGI IMG/M metagenome (GOLD analysis project Ga0214544, IMG submission 160074) | Root nodule microbial communities from cowpea collected in UCLA plant growth center, Los Angeles, California, USA - CNSS3 | ecosystem: Host-associated > Plants > Roots > Nodule | place: USA...
CTCTCTCTCTGTGTGTGTGTCTGTTTTCAAACATAAACATTCTTTTAGTTGGCACACACTGGTTTTGTTTAATAAACTCAACATATTTTTCTATTAAAAGAGGGATTCACCAACAAAACAGATTACCAATTTGATGCTAAACACTTAGCATGACTCCTTCAATATATATATATATATATATATTCCAATTAAGTGGGAAACACCTTCATAACACCAAAATGCTTAAACCAAAATGTTTAATTGCTAGATTAAATTACAAATAACTTAATTACACATAGTTACTCATTTATTGATGAATAAAAGTACCTTTTTAAAGCTTGTGTCAAAAGATGAATATGAATAGTCTTGGAATAAATCTTATCCTACTCTAAGAAAAAGCAAGAAAAAAAGGCATGGTAAAAATATGGTACTTGTTCTAAAGCAATTGGAAGACTTTAATATGTCAACCGTACCTTTATTTCATTGATAAGTCAATAAACACTTTAACTTACTTACACGGGGCAAAACATTAATCCCTCAGAGTATATTCATTTTCAAACACAGATTAAGACTAGTTGAAATATAGATATATCAATTAAACAAATTTATATTACCTTCAATACAAGTTTATATTTAATTCACAACAGTTCGATTCCTTTTTGGTCACACTATTCAAATATTGAGGATCCTAACTTAAAAAAATAAAAACTTTTATATGTGTATATTCGCATATAATGCAAATAGATAAGATTAAAAATACTAATTTATCATCAACTTTTTGTTTAATAAATATGTATTATAATTTTAAAAAAAATATTTTTAATGAATAAATTTTAAGTTTAACTCAATTTTACACACCCACTTATAATATAAGATTTACATAGATCTCTAGCACATCTTATATCTGAGTTTTGCACTCAAATATTAATGAGTGATCTAATGACAAATGACATGATAGATCCAACAAACAACAAATATTGTTACGATTTTTTAATGACTTTAATATCATATTAAGTACACTTTAAATCTAAGTCAATCTTATAAAATAAACTAAGATACGATTTACACAAATTTATATACTATACATTTATCTTATCTTCATATATATAAATAAATTAATTAAAAAATAATTTCAATAAAATTTTAAAATAGCTAGTAAAAAAAAATTACTATAATAATAATATATAACTTTACACGAAGATGTGATTTTAATTATCCCTGCGGAGACACTTTTATTGAAAAGAAAATAAAAGTTGGGATTTAAATGAGAAAATATTTAAACATTGAACTAAGTGCAACTCATTTCATTATAATAATTCTGTTTTTTCTGATTATAAAAGTACGAAGTTGGTTTTATAAGATGTAAAAACAGAAAGGTTTGTTGGAAAAAGAGTGAATAGAAGTACAAATGTTGTTGAAAAAGAAAAGTATAAGATGTAAAAAGAAAACTGTGAAAGGTGGTGTTGATGTACCTAACAATTTGAAAAACGAGAATGATTGGTGGATTTTGAGTGGGTTATGTGGTCCAATCACAACCTCACAACTAGAACATACAAAACAAAACCAAGTGCATTAACCTAACCTATCTTTCTATCTATCACTATGCCTATCACACAAAATTTATATGCTTAGTGCACAGCACGTGCCACATGACACGTGCCTGATCGTTTTCGATATTTGAGTCTTATTTCTTCTTCATTCAACTTCCTCCGTCACAACCCAATCAGTGAAACCAGTGGCGACGCGTGTCATGCCACGGTAGGTTAGTTTAGCAAAACTCCATTCAGCTGCAGCGAGACAACGGAAAGAAAAAAGTGAGTACACTTTGGGAAAAAGAAATGCTTTTAAAACAGCAAATACCTTAAATTAAGTTATTTTGGGATCATTGCATTTCATTCTAAAATTATTAAATAAAGTTCTGAAAACAATTTTTTTTTATTTGCTTACTTAAATAAATAGCATTTTCTCATAGCCATAGCTTTTTCCACCGCGCGTCGTTATCTTTGGAGTTACACGTTAAAAGAAAATGAAAGATTAAAATTAGCTCTATTAATTACAAAAAGCCCTGCAAGAATTACGCAAAATTATTTTTTTAAATCATGTAAAAGTATTTTCAGAAACAACTCGGATGAATTATTCTATATATTACAATTATGTAATTTATTTATGGTTTCTATTATATCACATCGCTATTTTTTTTTTTGTAATATCAGAGAAAATGAAATGTGGGTAACAAGACCTAAAATATTATATCCATACCTAGAATGTTAAATTTTATTAAAATGATAGAATAAGTATCCTTCAAGTCATGTTCTTCCAATTAGATATCATTATTATATAATTGCAAAAACCGATATGAAAATTTAAAATAATTTTGTGTTACACTTGATTCATGAACTCGATATGTAGTTTATTATTTTCAATTTATAAAATTTTCTAAAATAGATTTTACTTTTCTATTTTCAGACATATTAATCTAATTAAAAAGAACTCTGTTTTTCTTAAATAACCAGATGTAAAATAAGTTCTATTAAAGTTCTAATTGTAACATCCAGTTATATTAATACCCACCATTTCAGAAAATAATAATAATAATTATTATTATTATTATTGGATAATTAATATTCTGTTAAAGTTTCGTTATCTTCTTTCTTCTTTCTTATCAAATTTCCTCAGAGGCAATGTCTATCGTTTTAGTCATTTCGACTTTTGAATAGCCTTAATTTTTTTTTTATAATTTCAAAAAGTATATTTCTTTTATATACTCGACTGTCAAAGAATTTATTTTATAAATTGTTTATAATATATATATATAATTATCAAACATTTTATCACATATATAATCTTTTAGAAAACATTTATTCAAACAACATTGAACATAAAATGTTAGTAGTGACTAAACAAATTATTTTCATATTTAAAAGATAAAACTTAAATTTAGAAGAATAAAGCTTACATATGGAAAAAAGTTATATATATTATTTAACTGTTTAAATTTAAAGTAAATATATATCTTTTAGTATAATATAAAAATAATAATCACTAAATAATTTCGCTTTAAACTTTTCAGTTACATCAGCATATTTAAAAATATTCCAGTTACATTATTTTAGTCATCTATCATATCTTAATAACGTGTATTATTAAATACCCCGATAACCCACTTTACTTGTTTCATTAATTTGCCAAGTTTGTTGTAGTAATGCCCTTTTTCATACTTTTTTTTAATAAAATCTTTTTAAGAGAATAAAATAATCTTTCAATGAATTAAAATTAAGTTATATATAATTAATTGAAAAATAAAATTTTAAAAATACACATAAAAGAATTTCAATAAATTAACTTTTTCCTTGTAACAGTTTTTAAACTACAATTCAAATTTAATTTTCAAATTTCGATGAATTATTTCATAAAAAATAACCAATCAATTATATAAAATATCTCATTTAAATTCTCAAAAAAATATATTTTAAATTTAAAAAAAAAAGTTTTAAGTTATGAAAAAAATAGTTTTTATCTTTTTTTTTCTTACTTTTTTAAGTATTTATGAAGAAATTTATTCAAATAACTCCACCATATTTTGAGAAATTGCCTATTAATATGTTTAGTTACGAGAAAATAAAACAATATATATTCAATTTTTCATTTAATTTTCACCTTACTTTTGTAAATTGGTTTATAATACAAAATACGTTAGATCTTTTTAAGATTCTTCCTATTTTTTTTTTTTCAATTTCTTCCTAGTTATTTAAAGTAGAGAAACTAAAAAATAATTGATTAAAATTTTAAATTTAGCTATACATAAACTATTTGTTTGTGGTTAATAATAATAATAATATGCATGTTTAGATGAGTTTTCTTAATAAAGATTTATTTAAGGAGGAACCTTAAGCTAAATTTTAGAAGTTCGATTAGTTTCTTATTGGTAAAAATCTTATCTAAATTTTTATTTTTTAATTTATATGTAAGTTAATTTTAGTTTATAAAAAAAATTGGTTTTTTTTACCTTTTAAGAAAAATTTTATTAATTAGAAAAAATAGAAGTTAACAAAAATTAAAAAAAAAATATTATAAGTTACACTGAGTATTTTATATGAAAAAAAAAAAGTTGGTACGAAAGCTAACTACCATGATATTTTTTTTTTTTTATATCAAAACTACTTCTCTTTTTAGGAAATTTCCGTGCGACCTACTTCCAATATTTAGCGCAACGCAATTTTTCACTTTCAGTGCAGCCATTCTTTAATCCCTCAACGCTGCTTCACTCTTTCTGCTTTTTAATTTTTCTCGAGTTTGACCACTTTCGATCTAACTCGATTGTATTATAATTTTAAATGCTATTTTATTTTCTTATAGCCATCACTATATTTTAGTTAATTGTTGACCTCATTAACTTTGATTCTTTTCTTCTTCTTTTTTTATCTTGTTCTTGCAGTTGGTTATTGGGATATAATTTTTTTTATCTTCTGTAAAAATATGGTATCACGTTTACTTATATTGTAATTATAAGTTGAATATTTGCTGTATCTTTCTATTGAGAAAATTTCAATAGTTTTTCTCGTACATAACTTGTCTTTTTATTTACAGAAAATTATTGTACTATTATTATATTTGGACATGATGTTTATTAGAACAATTCCTTTTAGAAAAAAAAAAATAAGAACATCTAAAGTATGATTTTATAACGTATTTTTCAATTTAATACATAATTTTATTTTGGTGGATGTTAGCTTTTTTACTAGAAAGCATGAGTAACGTGGGAAAATAAACATATTTATGTTTGCTTGAATAGGGTTTAAATAGGTTTGCTTGAATTTTACATGACTAAGGTTGTGTTTTACTGTTAAAAAATTTAAATTTGGTCGAATGAAATTAAAAATTTTATTTAATCGAAAAGCTTTATTTTTTTATTAACAAAAAATGAATTTAAATTAAAAAAGAACACTTCAAAGATACTCTAACCTTATCAGAAAACAATCATGTACTTTATAGTTTCTAACCCTTATGAAAAATCGATTATGTACTTTATAATTTTACTTCTAAGGCAATCAATGTTTGAAGTTGAATCAAACAAAACAAAAATTTGTTAAATATCATTTATAACTTTAATACAAAATAAATTTGGATGTGAATTTCCAAACACCAAACATACACCAAACCGATTATGATAATATAGAATAACATAAAAAAGTAATGTGTGTTAATGTTGTTGTTGCTCTATGCATGCAACTATTACTTTTGGATTTATGTTGTCATTCTATAATTGTCTTAATTTAGTTATTTTAATTTATTGTAGGAAGATTTATATATATCTTGAAGTGAATTCTTATATTTCAAAAATCTCTTCAGTGTATTAATTGTTGTTATGTTGGATTGGGTCTCACACCAAAACCATCATACCCTTATAACTTTGACAAGTGTTTGTTATTATTAGATGAGATTCCAAACTTAGTGAAGGTATCACATTTATATTTTTTGGCTGAGAATCTTAACCCTAAAAGATAATGTAAACAAACATAATATTTTATAATTGCTTGTAAGGTCTTTTATGTAATTTTAGAATAAACGAAATACTTTTCTAATGTCATACCCAAACAAGTTAATAGTCACTTTTAATTAAAAAAACACTTTTGTAAGTAAACATTAATTAATTTTAAGATACTTTTATAAAAGATCATTTGTAAACAAATCATGTTCCCTGACACGCTTCTTTTTAAGTTTAAACATTCACCCATAAATATCAAATTCTCTTCCAAATTTGTAAAAGCCTAATACTTTCATTATCGAAATAAAAGTTGAGATATTTGATTGATTCCAATGGAAAAGAATCGTGGTCATGATTATTATTATTAAAAGCCCATCCCTAAACCAAGTTAGAAATGATGGAAACAATGGTGGAAGATTTTATATCTGTTAGAAATAAAATAATATATAAGACAAATTATTATTAAGCTAGTTTTGTAAAGTTTAAAGTTAAATATAAATTCTATTACTTTAATATAACATAAAAGTCATTAAAAACCTATTCTTCTCTAGATTTAAATTTCCTGTATTATTTATTATTGGACCTTCTTTGAGAATGTCCTTATATAAAAAAATAATTGTTCAAAATCGGTTAAAGATAAGACTAACAAGTTGAATACGTAAATAAAACAAGACAAATATCACCCTGGTAAATAAATTTTATGAGGTTAAATTTAACTTAAATTATATTACCTTAATGAAAACAATCTTAAGAATACAAAAAGTTTTATATTTAATATTTTTTAATCTAATTCAATTGAATTGAATTTCATAAAGTTTAGTTTTCTATCTCAATTTAATTATAACCGAGGTGAGTTAAGACTATTAAGTTGAGTATTTTTTGAAACATAACTAATTACTAAAAGCATTTTAAATATTTTAAAACAATATTTATATAATAAAATATAAACTCATTGAATAATTAACATTTTTATATTATATATGGTTGCAGGTGATATCAATTGTCTTGTGATAGAGATCAAGTAACCGATTTTTTTAGAAATTTAAGTGTGAGTCTAAATCTTACATTGGTTAAAAATGAGAAAGTAAAATATTATATAAAAAAAATTATAAATTTATTATTTTAAAATTTTAGATTGAGAATGATATTAATATTTTATGTTGTTGGATTCGTATAAACTAATAAGTTGGCAGAGTGGAAGGTATTACTTGAAACACCATTTGGCAGAGAAAGCGCTTCCTTAACTGCACTTCATATTCATGTCTGGCCGCCTCAAACAACCCTCACCGCCACAAAACAAACCCCCAAATGAAGAAAAGATTTTGACACATTAAATGGATCCATTTTTCATCTGTTTCCACCAACACTGACTTCAAAGCCATGCACAAACAAAAAGAAAAGAAAAAAGAGTAGAATATGAAATTGAAAGCTTTAGCTGCACACTATTTATGGCGAAGGTTTAACTTAGTGACGTCAATGTTATTCTTTTTTTTTCTAAAGCAGGATTCAACACTTGGATTGAATCCATATGATAATAAGTATCACTAAACCTGTATTACTCTGATTACACGTAAAAAAAAAAAAAAAAAAACTTTTTTTAAAAAAAACATTAAAATTACAACGCTTGAAAGGTTTGGTTTGAAGGTTGCCTCTGAAGTCATATTCATGCAGGTAGGGCATGCATTGGAACGTTGAAGTCACTATCATTCCCAAATAAACAAATCAACATAAACACTTATATTTTCTGGCCTTTCAATGTTACGTGCCACACAACTCTGATTATGATATAACTCAGTTCTTTCTTCCTCACACATGATTGAAAATTCAAGTTAATGTCACGGAAAAAAAAAATGTTATTCTTATATTTTGTTAATATTATTTTCCTATAGTTAAAACGTAAACGCAATTGGCTTTTTTCTAAATAAAATTAATTAGGGTATAAAATTTACGTGAGTAGCAATATAAAAATGTAAAACATATTCTTTCTACAATATTCGATGAGAGAAGCTTAAAATAAAGACACCTCTATTACTTTTACCTATAAGATTGTCTTATACATAAGGTGTAGTTTGTCGACGTAACATTACATAATTAATTATCATAATTATGAAAAAAAAAAGATTAACATTATTACTGATATATCCAACGACAAATCATTAACACCTTCCTCTAATCTCACATTGGAAAACGCTATAGTGAAAATCCAAATTTATTTTTTTTATTATCTTTTGTTGGACATTAAAAATATCCTAAACCTTATTTTAACTTAGTAAAAGTCATAATCAATATATTATGAAAGTACAGTAAAGAAACAACTTACAAAAAATCAGTAAAAAATTCAAATTATTATGATGACTAGAAATCAATCACTAGTACAAAGCTCAAATAAAAAATCAATCGGGCTATTACATTTAAAATAAGGTGCTTATATGTCAGATTGCACAAAAAATCATCAACAACCATAGTCAACATTTCATGAGAAGGTGGACAAGATAACAATGTTTCTTACAAGAAAAATATAAATTTAGTTTTTAAATATTATAGTTATAACCAACTTTAATACGATATAAGAGATTTTTTTTTTTAATTAAAAAATGTTATTTTTTATTTAATTTTTTTACTAAATAAGTATTCATGTTAATTAGTATCCGTTTAACGGAAATTAATTAAAAAATATTAAAATTTAATAAAATTGGCGTGGACATTAACTTTATTTAGTATATATATCGATTAAGTCAACATTAAATATATAAAAAAATTAAAATAAAATAAATCTTTATCTACTTCATGATGTAAATATTGAATTTTATGATAATTTGTTACAGCGGTTATTATCTACAAGTCATAATAAATAAGAAAGTAACATAATTATATGATGAATTTTTTATGTCGATTATCATTTTGATCGATATAAAAAATGAAAACGGGGATAATTTTGTAATAAAGTGCAATATTATATAAGTTGAATATACCTAAAACTTATATAGGTAATAAATGTGAAAACAATTTTGTAATAAAATATAAATTTTTTTATCTTGGCTTAATCTACTAAATTGATGTATTTTTTTAATACTTTGTACAATGTTGTTGAGAGTCTAATCTCTTAAAAGTGGAACTTTAGGTTGGAGAGAAAGTTATAGAAGATAATGAAAATTTGTCATTTTAAGTTATGTAAAATAAAAATGGACCCTACACCATCAGCAGCTTTACAATTTTCATTCTCACTTTAAGTTATGTAAAACAAATAATTACGCAAGCTTATTATGAATTACGAAAACTAATTAACAAAACGTGAAATGAATGGAGCTAATTTTCAAAGTAAAAATCCATCCAAAATGTTTGAAAACGTGAAAGTCATTGTTTGACCGGAATAAAAGTGCTAACAAACACTCTTTTAACACAGTGAACAAAATATCATACGCACACAAATGTGAAATCCATTTTTTTTTAAATATATTTTTTCATAATCATTTCCATATATAGATCAGATTTGTCGATCACTCAATTTTAGAGCGACTAAAAACTATTATTGATCCCTTACAGGATCTTGTATTTAGAAGTTGAGGAATACTGACAAGTGTTATAAAGAAAGTATTTAAGGTATAATAAATGATTATTAATTTTATTATATTTATTTTTAAATGTGAAATAATTAATTTTATTAATTAAAATAAAAAAATATTAACTACTATGTTAAGGACATTTAAGATAGTGATTAAAATATAATTAATAATTATTGATTTCATATTTTTACATAGAAAACTATAATAATTAATTAAATAATACAAAATCATATAACAAATTTTATAAATTTTATAAAGACAGACATATATTTTGAAATTTCTAAATAACGTCTCTTTGATACAAAATAAATAATTTGAAAATTCTAAGATCCTTATTGAAAAATATCTTTCAAATATTTAAAGATGCAAATTTAAGTTTCGTGCTTCACTTAAAAGTTTAGGTATGTAATTAAATTTTTTATATTACTAAATTTATGGATTTATAATTAATAATTTCATATATTAAAATATTGTCTACGATTTTGTTAAATTAACAAGAATATTAAAAAAATTATAGAAAAAGGAAACTCGATAAAATTTTAAATTCATATTTTAATTTTTTTTAATATTTTAAAGATATTTAACACTATATTCTTTTTTGTTGGTTTTTACGTTAATTTAAACTTTTTTATATTTTTTTTTTATTTTTAACAACATTAAAATATAATTATTTTATTATTTTTTTAACTTTTTATTAGTGAACATTAAATAAAATATTAAACACAATTATATAATATTTTTGTTATTTTAATAAAATAAAATTGTTTTAAAAGTTATTAAGTCAAAATTTATTTAATATCATATTTAATTATGAAGTTTTGTAAAATTTAATACATATTAATTATTTTTAATCAAATATTCTTAGGACAATAGTTACTACAGGATCCTTAAAATAATATAAATATAGATTTATAAGTGTTATATAACCGAAATCGATTTTGATAAATTAATTATGACCTTGATAATTATTAACGAAGTTTTACTTTATTTAGAGATAAAAATATCTATAAATATTATATAACTGTAATTAATAAATGATTTTTGACTTTAATAATTATTAACTTAGTTTTATCATTTAATTATTTTTAATTTTTTATGTGTAACCATTAATTTATCAATTATATATATATATATATATATATATATATATATATATATATATATATATATATATATATTATCCGAAAAGTTTATACGTCACTCCGTTCCTCAAGATTAGGAGGCTGATGTTCCAACCATACTTAGGTACACAGCACCAGGCACACCCGCTGACCGCCTACCTTAAGAAAGACCCCCTGGTTCATATGTCGTCCAGTAAGTCCAATGGCCGCCCACGTTGCCTCCCACTGTAAAAGATCCCACCCCCTAGTATACGGCCTCCAGCAAAACCCCAGAGCCGCTTACTCGATAATGGTCCCACTAGTCGTACACATCATATAGAACACCCTCCCTAAAGAATGCGGCCCTCAACAAGACCTGTGGCCGCATATGTTACAACAGACACACTAGTGCAGAATCGCATTTTTACCTTACATTATAGGCCTCGGTTGGCAAGGAACCGGAGCATATAATGGTGCGGTGGCATTTTTGCAATTTCAGGCAACTTTTATGCCTCGGTTCAAGAAAAACCCGAGGCCAAAAGGGGTTATAGGCTTCGATTCAAAAAAAACCGGTGCCAAAAGGGGTTATAGGCTTCGGTTAAAAAAAAAAACCGGTGCCAAAAGGTCCTCCCAAAAATTTCAACTTTCCCGCTATTTTTAATTTTTCATTTTGAACGAAAAGGATTATACCTCAGTTGTCCAGGAGCCGAGGCAGAAAATGGTTTTATGCCCCGGTTTTTAATTAAACCGAGGAAGAAGAGTTAGGTTAAAATAAAAACCCAAATCACAAAAATCAGCACTTCGTCTTCTTCTCTGCTCGCGAGGTTCTTCTTCCCATTTTCTCTGCATCAAGTTCTTCTTCTTCTCTCAAGGTTTTTTACCCAATCCTCTCTAAAGTTCCAAACTTTCTTTCACACCAACATCTCAGATCCAACATGCAATCACACAAACTTTCTTTCGTTTTACTTTCTCTCGAAGGTGACGCACATGGAGGTTTGATGGTTTGCGATTCTGGTTCGTTCGCAGGCTAATGGTGCAGATGCGTCGTTCTTCGTTCTAGTGCGTAGTTCTTCGTTCTGTGGTTTCTCGTCTCAGGCGCAATCTGTTATGGTGTTTTGGATATTCTTTTTGCAGGTTGTTTGAAGGTGGTTGATGTGCTTCACGATGTAGGTGCAGATCTGATGGTGTTTGCGTTTTCTGGTTTAGTCGCGAGGTGCAGCGTGATGGTTGGCGTTGCAGATCTGTGGCTTCAAAGTCGTGAGGTGCAGCGTGATGGTTGGCATTGCAGATTTGTGGCTTCAAAGGTGCAAATGTTTGCAGCGTTCTTTAGGCAAGAACTGCTAAGAGGAACTGGAGAAATCCCATTAGGGAGGCAACCGTTTAATTTTTTTTTAATTTTTAATGCATATTATGCCTCGGTTCCCTCCATAACCGAGGCAGTAATGGAGAAATATGCATCGGGTCATAACCGAGGCAGAAAGCTCATCCCTTTTTGACTCGGCTAGATATGCCTCGGGTCTTTAACCGAAGCCAAATAGTCAAAATAACCGCAACCAAAACCTTTATCTGCACTGGTGACAACTCCCCTGAAGTACGCGACCTTTAACGATCCCCCTGTTGACCGCCTACCCCACACTAAGGTATCCCTCCCCAAAGCAGTCCAGATCCGGGACGAAGCCATTCCAACAAAACAAGATGAGAGCACCCACCCATAGAGACCCTCATGACCGAGTACCGAATACCGTCATCCCTTGAAGGACTTCTTGGTAAGTTCTCTCCCCCGCATTGGATCCAAGAATAACCAGAAAGGGAATATTGGGCCCAAAGGCCCATCCCAGGTAGGACCCACAGGTAAAAAGGTATAAATAACACATTGTTTCATGCATTGATTACGCATTAAATTATTCTGATACTCTGACATCACCAGTGCTGACTTAGGCATCAAAGTGTCTTTTGCA
>Ga0214544_1011579_pt1 | contig 12085 bp, 10 predicted proteins | sample CNSS3metaG_FD_160074 | JGI IMG/M metagenome (GOLD analysis project Ga0214544, IMG submission 160074) | Root nodule microbial communities from cowpea collected in UCLA plant growth center, Los Angeles, California, USA - CNSS3 | ecosystem: Host-associated > Plants > Roots > Nodule | place: USA...
TTTTTATCACACAAGCTCAAACAACCTAATTATCAGAATTATCAATTAAATCACTCTTTAGGCACACAAATTCAATTAAATACCCAGAATTAAACATTAAATGAGGGCAAAAATACGCACTCATCAGGAACCCTCAGAGGGGCTAATTTCTTTCTCTTTGCATTCTTCTTCTAGTTTAATTTTACTTTGATTTTATGGAGTGCGAAGCTTATTGGGTTGATTCCACTATAATTTCATTATGGATTCTGGTTGGAATGAAATAACTTCTTTGTTCTTTTTATTATTGTTAAGGTTTTTATTTATCTATGTCTTTTGTTTCTTGAATCAAATAGAAAGTAATGATTTTAAATCTATATGCATGTTAATCATATGAGTCCAATGATTTTTAAATTTAATTGAGACTTTATTTTGATTTTATTTAGAAACTTTCATGTGATTAAATGAGTTTTTACCAATAATTGAGAATTTACTTCGGTTAAAGGTATTTACTCTGTCTCAACCGGAATCGCGACGAGACAACGAACCAAAAGAGAAAACAAGTTTGAAAAGAGATTTGGAGTCGCCACCATAGTTATTCTAGAAAACTATGGAAAACCATGAAAATAAAACAAGTCTGCGAAGAAACATATTTTTTGGATGCGGGAGTCGGTTACGCGTAGGGAATGTGTTAGCACCCTACAACGCCCGCTCGAGGGCGGTACCTTTAATTAAAAATGTAGAGTTGATGCGGTTTTTAAAATATTAATTTTTCCCAAAAATAATAAGACAATAATTCTAAAAAGAAACAAAAAGTTTTTTTTTTCTTTTTGGACTCAACAAGGATTGAACTTGGTCCTACGTATTCTCATTTAAACAGAGAAATTAAGGTTACGTAGTTCTTTAAAGATATTTGGAAAACAATTGAGAAAATGATTTGATTTTGTGAAAGTGAACCTGACAAGGGTTGACCTTACTCCTACGTATCTCACATTGGAGAATTAAGGATCACGTAATTCTTGAAAAGACTTTTTGCTTGAAAATGATGATGTTTTTTGCATTTTGAAAATTTTATGTTTTTCTTGGTTTTTTTGAGTTACTTAAAAATATGTGTCACATGACGCGAGCAGTCAGATGGACATTAAAAGAGAAAGAAGACTATTTTTAGTATTTTTGAAAATGAGTGTCACATGGTGTGGGCGACCGGACAAACTCTAGAAGAGAAAGAAAACTATTTTTGGTTTTTTTGAAAATGAGTGTCAAACGGTGCGAGTGACCGGATAAACACTAATAGAGAAAAAAAATTATTTTTGGTATTTTTGAAAATGAGTGTCACACGGCACGGGCGACCGGACAGACACAATAAAGTGAAAGAGAACATTTTTCAGCTTTTAGATTTTTCATTTTTTTTTGTAATTTTTGATAGTTTTCAAATATTTTGTTTTGTCTTTTTTAGAAAGAAAATTATAATGATTAAATTAAAAAAGGATAAAAGTGGAAAAACAAACATGAGGATGCATAAGTAATGTGTGAGGTGCATGAAGTAAATGAGGTGTGTTTATTAAAAGGTTAGGGGTGTAGTGAGTAAAACATGAATATAAAGTGAACCTAGAAGGAGGGGTGTGAATTGTGAAAAGTGGGGTGCAGTCAACAAATGAGGACTAATGACATAAGGAGTGCAAAGCATAAATAGCAAGGGTATAATGAGTAAACATAAATAGATACAACATAACATAGGAGGTGCAAGACTAGTAAACATTCAGGTACATATAGCATAATAACAAAATAGGCCCAAAGATAGATACAAAGAGAGAGGTGCATGGTTATCAAATGTAGGGGGTGCACCATGAAAATAAAACAAGTTAAAAATAAATACATGACGTAGGGGTGGAGAGTTAAAAGAATACAGAGGTGCGGGAAGGGAAAATAAAGAGGTGCAGCAGGATAAAAACAAAACAAGTGGTGGTGCACGTAGTATAGGACAGAGGTGCGACGCGTAAATCAATCAAATTGACCTAGTAAACAAACACAACAATCCAAGAAAAAAAAAGTGTAGAGATTTAAAAAATGGGTTGCACGAGTAAAAGGGGGCTGAGCCAAACTCTTCAAACATTAAACATTAGGGTTCCCTCATCAAACCCAAAGAGCCCCTCTTCTCCCACGCAGCAGCCTCTTCTCGTTGCCCCTGCGAGCCATCACGACTCCAGCGACTCTTCTCAAGAAGGATCACTAGAAGCATGTATAGAGGGGAGTCTTCTATTCCATCACCTTTATCTTTGTTTTGCATTACTTTAGTTTGAATTCCTTAAGTTGGTTTCTAGTTGACTTATTTTGGTTGACTTGTTGACTTTGACCCAAAGTTGACCTTTGACCAAGATTAGCTTAACTTAAACCAACATACTAATCTTTGTTTGTCTTGTTTTGTAGGTAATTAAGAGAAAGTAGAGCATGATAGGTGGCACATGATGATTGGAGCATATGGATGATGTGGAAGAGAGAGGAAAGCAAAAAGCAAAAAGTAAAAGCAAAAGTAGACATTTACCTTATTTCCTTTTACCTTTTTGGTTTATTCCTTGGAAGGCTACTTGGTCTCCTTCCTCTTTTGGCCTAGAATCCTCATGGAAATGCATCCACCAACCATATTCCCTCCTTTGGCCGAGAATTGCTCTAGCTTAGGATATTAGGGTTTGCTAGTTAATCCTTTTCATGTTTATGTATTTGCTAAAGGACCCCTATGAACTTCTATTTAAAGGGGGTGTCTTGTAAAAGGGGTTGATTATTTTATGTTATAAACTTTGTGTTTTAACCACCAAACTACTCTAGGGTTTGGTTGGCTTAGATCCCCCCTATGAGTGGCATGCTTCATCCATTGCCCATCTTCTATGCTTTCCATTTTATTTGTTGCTTCTTTCATTTTGCTCTTTAAGTGTTGTTATTTCCGTGTGTGTTTAAGCTTGAATCCAACTCTCTTCTTCCTTTCATGAGCTTGAGAAATGAACCTTCACATCTAGATAGCTTGCTATCTTAATGTCCAGTGGGAATTTTCAAAAAGATTTCTTAAACAACTTCACCATATTCATAACTCTAAAAGAAAACAAGATAATCCTTCATCATTTGGTATCTAGAGCCTAGGTTATCTTGAATTTGGTGTTTTTCTTGTGCTAACCTTTGTTTTGATGGCTTGTTTGGCTTGGAGACCTCTCGGCCTTGTGGTGTTCAAGATGGTGTGCACATAAATTTTCCACTTCACTTGAGGTTAAAGTATCCAATAACTCCATCTCTTGATATATATTGCTTGGTGAAGTGAAAACATTAAATTTTGGTGCTTATTTTTCCTTTGGCTGAGAGCTTACTAAGTTGTTACCATGACAAAATTTTTCTTCACATGTTGAAAGTCTTCTTAAAATGTTCCTAGCTACTTTTGAGTCTCTTGTCATATGCTTATTTGAGTTTTCTTGTTCTTGTTTCTAAGTATTTGAGCTATTGCATGAGATCTATGCCTTGTGTTGTTGTATGCTCCTTGAAATTGATTTTGACCTAATTTTTAAGGAACTAAGTGTTCAAGACACCCTAAAATATCCTTCTCATCATCTTAAGTACCTAGTTTTGAAAAGAAAAAGTATTTTCATGATAAAAATCCATTTGGCCAAGAGCTAATGTGATGTTTGGTGAACCCATTTGGCCATTTTTACTAGGTGTTATGCTACCAAATTTTATACTTGGATTTTGGGTGATATTGGAAAATTAGTTCCATGCTTTAACTTGGTTATGATCTTTCTTGGTGTATGCATAATTTGAGGTATAATCTTGGCTTGTTCAAATGTTTTCCATAGAGTCTTTAAAAGTGCTTTTTATTGCTTTAGTCTTGTTCAAGTTTTGTCTTTAAAACAAATTTCCTTTTTCCTTAGAAGTTAAACTTTCTTGTTTTTGAGCTTTGTTTGCTTGTCTTTAGGTAATCTTTGTTTTGTCTTAGTTGTTTTCATCTCCTTGCATTCCTAGAGTGTTGTGGTCGAGCCACTTGTTTTGCTTTTGAAAGGTTCTCATCAATTTTAAGGTGTTTTCACTTGTTTGGAAGGATTTTGAGTGTTAGCCTTGCTTGTGTGCTTTGGGAGTGTGCAAAAAACACTTGGGTGCTTTTGAAGACCACACTTGGTCTCGGGTTTGGCTTGTTTAAATCCTAACACTCTTCTTATCTCAGTTTGTGGTGAGTTTTGGTGTAGGAACATGAATATGGATCCAATCTTGGAAGTAGAGGAGGAAGAGGAATCAGCTTCACCTTATTCCCCTCCCATGGTGACTTCTATGGCCCAAGAAAGTGAAGAAATCACCCTTGCCAACATCCTACGTGAGATTAGTAGAAGGGAAACTTTTGACCAATTGAGGGGGAATAGAAGACAAAGTGAGATCTTCCTTCAAGAGCACATTCAAAGACTTGAGCTTAGAGAAGATGAGAGGAGAAGGAGGAGATCTTCTTCCGAAGATTCAAGCCATGGTGGAAGAAGAATAAGGCACGACCATGATAGTGAGGGGAGGCACAATCAACTCCCACAAAGGCAACCTCCACCAATCAAAATTCCAAAGTTCAAAGGGGAGAATGATCCAAACATCTACATTGAATGGGAGCAAAAAGTGGACCAAATCTTTAATATTCATTTAGTTAGTGATAAAGAGCAAGTAGACTTAGTAGTTTTAGAATTTAAGGATTATGCCATGACATGGTGGCATCAATTGTGTATGGACAATATTAACCAAGAGCCACCCGCGGCCTGTTGGATGGACATTAAAATTTGATGCACGCTAGATTTGTTCCTTCCTACTATAGGAGGGAGACTCTATTGAAGCTCCAAAGGTTTCAACAAGGGTCCATGTGTGTGAATGAGTATTTTAAAATGATGGAGTCCATGCTTCTCAAAGTAGGACTCCAATTTGAAAGTGAAGAAGAAAAGGTAGCTAGATTTGTGAGTGGTCTTAGAAGATAAGTTCAAGATGTAGTTAAGTTGTATGAATACTCTACTCTTGACAAAGTTTTACACTTGGCCTTAAAAGTTGAAAGTCAATTGAAAAAGAAGCAAGAGGCCAAGAGGAGTACTCCTTACAATGACTACTACTCTAGGACTTGGAAAGGAAAGGAAAGAAAAGATGAGAAACCTTCTTCCAAAGGCCACCCACCTAGGTCAAATGCGTTTAGAAACTCCCATGAAAGTGCAAATTCTTCCCAAGGTTCAAGAACTAGTTCCACAAAATGTTTTAAGTGTTTGGGATATGGTCATATTGCTTCAAATTGCCCAACAAAAAGGAACATGATCTTGAACCCAAAAGGAGAGGTTGAAAGTGAACATTCTTGTCCCCCCTCCCTAAAAAGTTCTTCCTTCCACACTTCTTCCCAATCTTCAAGTGAGGATGAAATCAAACCCAATGAAGGAGGTTTGTTGGAGGTTAGGCGCATGCTAGGCCAAGTGCCTAAAGAATTTGAAAACCAAAGAGAAAATATTTTTCACTCAAGGTGGCAAATCAACAACAAAACATGCTCCCTCATAATTGATAGTGGAAGTTGTGTCAATGTGGCTAGCGCAAGGGTTGTGGAGAAGCTTGGCTTGAAAACCATCCCTCATGCCAAGCCCTATAAGCTATATTGGCTTAGTGAGGAAAGTGAGATCAAAGTGGACAAACAAGTCCTCATCAACTTCTCCATTGGAAATTACAAGGATGAGGTATTATGTGACTTAGTGCCTATGGAAGCAACTCTTATTTTATTAGGAAGGCCATAACAATTTGATAGAAAAGCTTTTCATGATGGTCATGCCAACAAGTTTTCCTTTAGCTTCCAAGGCGAAAAGATTACATTATTACCTCTCTCACCAAGAGAAGTCAATGAGTACCAAATTTAAATGTTAAAGAAAAGAAAAGAAGAGAAGGCGCAAGGGCATGGCAAGGAGGCCAAGAAGAACATTATCTCCCTCAAAGGGGTGTAAAAGGTAATGCTTGCCCAAAAACCTATCTTCTTAGCTTATCCTAGTGAATCTTCCCTCTCTTTCCAAAACCCTCACTCTAGATGTCCCCAAGACTTGTCATTAGTCTTAGATGAGTTCAAAGATGTTTTTTAATAACCTCTAAAGGGTCTTCCACCCCTAAGAGGTATAGAACACCAAATTGATTTTATACAAGGCTCACCTTTGCCTAATAGGCCAGCCTATAGGACTAGTCCCAATGAGGCTAAGGAAATCCAAAAACAAGTGAATGAGTTGTTAGAAAAAGGGTGGGTGCAACATAACATGAGTCCTTGTGCAATGCCCGTGATTCTTGTCCCGAAAAAGGATGGAACATGGAGAATGTGCATAGATTGTAGGGCTATCAACAACATAACCATCAAGTATAGGCATCCCATTCCTTGGTTAGATGATTTATTGATGAGTTACATGGTGCAACCATATTTTCCAAAATAGACTTGAAGAGTGGGTACAATCAAATTAGGATTAAAGAAGGTGATGAATGGAAAACCTCTTTCAAGACTAAGTTTGGATTGTATGAGTGGTTAGTCATGCCTTTTGGCTTGACCAATGCACCTAGTACATTCATGAGACTCATGCATCATGTTCTTAGGGATTTCTTAGGGAAGTTTGTTGTGGTGTACTTTGATGACATTCTCATTTATAGTATGTCTCAAGATGACCACTTACATCATTTGAGGAGTGTGTTGGAGACCTTAAGGAAGGCATCCTTGTATGCTAACATGGAGAAATGTGTGTTTGGAATGGATCATGTGATCTTCCTAGGTTTCAAAATAAACCAACATGGGGTCCATGTGGACCAAGAAAAGGTGATGGCCATCAAGGATTGGCCTCCTCCCAAGAATGTGAGTGAGCTTAGGTCCTTCCATGGGTTGGCTAGTTTTTATAGGAGATTTGTGCCAAACTTTAGCACAATATCCACCCCTCTCAATGAATTGGTCAAGAAAGGTGTGGTCTATAAGTGGGGCAAAGATCAAGAAAAGGCTTTTGAAACTTTAAAACAAAAATTGATCAATGCACCAAAACTTCTCCAAAACTTTTGAGATTGAGTGTGATGCATCCAATGTAGGTACTAGGGCCGTGCTTCTCCAAGAGAGACACCCCATAGCCTATTTTAGTGAGAAGCTCAAAGGGAGTCACATTAACTACTCCACCTATGACAAAGAGCTTTATGCTCTTGTGAGAACTTTGCAAACTTGGCAACACTATCTTCTTTCAAAGGAGTTTGTGATACATAGTGACCACGAGTCACTCAAATTCTTGAAAAGCCAAGGCAAGTTAAACAAGAGACATGCTAGGTGGGTAGAGTTCTTAGAGCAATTCCCATATGTGATCAAACATAAGCAAGGAAAGGCTAATATTGTGACGGATGCGCTTTCAAGAAGACATTCCCTCCTTTCCATTCTTGAAACTAAATTTCTTAGTCTTGATCATATTAAGGAGTTGTATCCAAAGGATGTTGATTTCTCCCCCATTCTTAGTGAATGCCACCAAGGGGTTTACAAATACTTTTACCTTCTCAATCAATATCTTTTCAAGGGTAAGAGGCTTTGCACTCCCCAAGGTTCTTTAAGAGCATCACTCATTAGAGAGGCACATGAGGGAGGTTTAATGGGGCATTTTGGGCAAAACAAAACTTTGGAAGTCTGATAACTCAATTTCTATACCTTCATATTGAAGCTTATTGCACTCACTTGCCATTTTAGTTTCCTTTATCTTTCAATCTTAGCTTAAATGTGATATTTTAAGTTGTTTTTAGAAGCTGTAGTATCGCCTGGCGGTATTTATTACCGCTCGGCGCATCTTAAAGGACCATTTTCCACTTTCACGTTCCCGCCTGGCGCTACTCTGCTGCCGCCAGGCTCTGGCGGAAAAACGCTAATTTTTCAACACTAACCTTTGCTGCTTGTTTTGATCATAACTTTCTCTACAGGTGTCCAAATGAGTTGGTTCTTGTTGCGTTGGATTCTACACTCAAAGAGCTTTAATTGAAGTGGTAGAACAAAATTTATGGAATTCTGTGCGAGATGCAGTGTACTCTGGAAGATGGCAACAGTTACAAAGGCAAAAACCACCTCATGTTTTTGTTGAAAATTTGGTGCATTTAGCAAAGCCTTGAAGCAGACCCTTTCTTCACCTAATGGGCTTCTTCTCTACACATGGAATGGCCCAAAAAATGGGAGTTGATCTAGGGTTGGCTATCATTGCCACATCAGCAGACAAAACAGAAGAAAATTCTGTGAGCACTGGCAGCACACACACTCAAGAAAGCAGGATCAACTTTTGCAGCTTTTGGCAGAATTTTGTTGGAAATTTGGGGAGGCAATTGGGGCAGAGTGGAGGGGGCTGGAATTTGGAAAAAAAAGGAATAGAGAGAGCAGGGAAGCTCTCGAGTTTTTCTTTGGCTTCTATGGGATTTTCAATACAATGCTAATTTTTGCACAATTCTATATGAATGATATTTTGGATTGGTTTTACTGGACTGAAATATGAAGATCATGGAATTGTTTTATTACTTTGAGGGTATCATGCATTAGGAATATTTCTTCGTTAGTGGCTTGTGTTTCATCATTCAAAAATGCTCAACTTATTCAACTTGTTCAAACTAACATGTTTTTGCTGTCCCAAATCAGCTATCATTTACCACTTTCAATGATCAGTTTGCACTTGTAACAGCCTAGGATCCACTCATTCATGCATATCAACTTGTACCTGTGTGAAGCTTATCTTGCATTCATTTTTATCATCATTTATGGTCCACTATTATTGCTCAATTCTAATTCTGCAGTCATGCATTTGTGTTGTTGCAAGCTCTAATTTCTCTGCTGCCATATTCTTCTAGTTTTTTTTTCCAAACAACAGTTAATCCTTTTCATGTTTATGTATTTGCTAAAGGACCCATGTGAACTTCTATTGGTCTGAATAATAGTGTTAGGCCTCTCAGATTCCATGTCTATTTTTTAGCAGGAGAAGTGAACCTTTGATATGCCAAATATTGAAGTGCTACAGCTAGATCATAATAATAAAGAGAGAAAAATGTGAAAAAAAGATGTGGTAGTACTATATATGGTGGTGGATGAAGATAATGAGGTGAGTGACATTGAGATGGAATGAAAGAAATGAAAGAAGGAATTACATGCATACGTGGTTAAGAGAAATGGAAAAGAGAGAGAGAATATTGGTTCCTCTGTTAGCAGTGATGAATTCAACCGTTCAAATCGATGGAGTTTTGTGTGTTTTTATTTTTCTACATTTTTACTAAGTCGGTGATTCATTCTCTCCCAACCGAAATAGCCAAAACTGAAACTGTTCACTTTAGTTTCTTCTTCCTATCACTTTACTTCTCATTCTTGTTTCTGTTACTGTTTCTATGGTCCTAACTACTAAAGGACAACTGTTTACTATAATTTTGGAAAAGGGACAATTTTCTACCTTAAACCATTATATATTCCATGGGCTAAATAACTTTTGAATTGCAGTGGTGCTTTAACTATTCTCTTTTTAGTTGTTTTGACATTAAATAACTTTTGTAATACTCTACTGTTTCTATGGTCCTAACTACTAAAGGACAATTGTTTACTATAATTTTGGAAAAGGGACAATTTTCTACCTTAAACCATTATATATTCCATGGGCTAAATAACTTTTGAATTGCAATGGTACTTTAACTATTCTCTTTTAAGTTGTTTTGACATTAAATAACTTTTGTAATACTCTTGAATATAAAAAATTAATGGATGTGTTTAAGTCTCTTGAATTGGTTCATATAATATATATTTTTTCTTTTTCAATATTATTAATAATAATATTGTCTTGACACCTATATTTTTCTTTTACACGGTGCAGGTTTCTCAATGCCATCAAGTAATGCTAAATAAAAAATGGCCAATTGGGTTTGATCTCAAGACCTTAAGGAATAAGCAAATGCTTTACCACTTAGTTAAACACTATATGTTTTTAAAAGGAATTTTGAAGTATATAAATATAAATATATATATATATATATATATATATATATATATATAAAATATATATATATATATATATATGTGTGTATATTGAAAGGATTTTAGAATGTTTTAATTTTTTTATTTCTTTTTTATATTTGAGTTATCTACGAAAAGTTTGTATGTAATTTACCTACGAAATATTTCGTAGGTAACTCGAATACTGAATGACAAATTTTTGGACGAATATTTTCGTAGATAATTATGGACGTTCCAAATTCGTAGATAATATTTGTAGATAAATTATCTACGAAACATATTTTCGTAGATAAAATTACTTACCAGCTCAATACCTACGAAATTTGTTTCGTAGATAATTCATAGATAACAACACATTACCTACGAAAAAAACATATTACCTACGATAATTTGGTGTAGATAATAAGCTGATTTCTTGTAGTGAAAGGACTCCTTCCTAGACAACTCCAAATCCCAAAGCAATCTCATTAGTGTATTGTTTTTGTTTGGAGTAGGTGCATTTGATGAACTTGCCATGATTCCTACAACAAAACACTCAAAGCCAAGAAAAAATAGATGAATTAAGGGTTAGACAACATGAAAACGAGACCAATTCCAACCCGTAATGCAACCCAAGTGTTTAGATCACACTCCCAAAATAACAAGGCCAGGCTAGCACTCAAAATCCACCAAAGGATTGAAGAAGACACTTTTAAAAACTTGTGCAGAACCTTTTAAATGCAAGACAAATGATTCGGTCACAACACCCCAAGAGTTTCAAGAAAACAAAACTACTAAGACAAAACAAAGAACACCTAGTGACAAGCAAGAAAAGCACAAAAACAATGAAAGCTAAACTCTAAAGAAGAAAAGTTTGAAACAAAACTTTTAACAAGACTAAAACAAGAAAAACACATTTTAAAGACTCTATGGAAAGTACTTGACAAGCATCTTCAAGTCTTGAATCATGCTTACACCAAGAAAGATCATAACCAAGATAAAATATGGAACTAATTAGCCAATATCACCCAATTCTCAAGTATGAAAACTAGTAGCATAACAACACCTAGTGAAAAGCACACTTTTAGTTCACCAAGGAGCAAGGTTGCTCTCGGATTTTAGGCAAAAATTGGTGCAAAATTTTCTTCTTTCACAACTAGTTTCATAAAATGGTGAGAAAGAGTTTTAGGTGGCTTGGACACTTAGTTCCTCAAGTTTTAGGCAAAAATCAATTTCATGAAGCATATATCAAGCAAGACATAAAGTGAAAGAAAGATTCAAATACTTGGGAAAACAAGAATAAGAAAACTTCAAGTTAAAATATGACATATGACTCAAGCAAAAGTTAGGCACATTTAAAGACTCAACATGACATGCACAAAGACATAAACATGTAGCTATCATGCATTTAAACATATGGATTTAAGGCTCAAAGACTAAGCATCCAAAGACATGTTATCCAAACACATTTAGGAGCTTAAAGAGGTGAAAAAACCATAGCCAAACTGCCATAACAAAACCTGAAAACGCTGATTCACGTATTCTTGGCAGATCTGACCTTTGCTCGCTAATTTGATAATAACTTTCTCCATAGAACTCCAAATGTGTTGGTTCTTTTTTTGCTGGAAACTAGACTCAAAGAGCTTTCTTTTGACAACCAAGAACGTAACTTTTGGACCACTAAGCTGGTGCAGTTTATTGTTTTAAAATCGTCACGTTTTCTGCCAGCACTGTTTTTGTGTGTAATGGAAGTGGATTTGAACCATACCAAGATAGCTACAACAAGACAAGGTTATCACATGAAATACACCATATTCAAGATAACCTAGGCCCTAGATACCAAATTATGAAGGATTCTCTTGTTCCTTTTTAAGATTATTGAATATGGTGTGAGTTGATTAAGAAAGCTAAGTGAAATCCCCACTGGACATTAAGATAGCAAGCTATCTAGATGTGAAGGTTCCTTTCACAAAGCTCAAGAGAAGAATATGATGGATTGATTCAAAACAAAAAGGAAATGGAAAGCACATAAACCATAGAAAATCAAGAACAATTAAAGGAAGAAGAAAACATAAAATGGAAAGGAAAGAAATGGTAAAAATGTGAGAAGCACGCCACTACAAGGCTAGGCTAGAA
>Ga0214544_1011588_pt1 | contig 12076 bp, 3 predicted proteins | sample CNSS3metaG_FD_160074 | JGI IMG/M metagenome (GOLD analysis project Ga0214544, IMG submission 160074) | Root nodule microbial communities from cowpea collected in UCLA plant growth center, Los Angeles, California, USA - CNSS3 | ecosystem: Host-associated > Plants > Roots > Nodule | place: USA...
TATATATATATATATATATATATCTCATAAAATAGACAACCACAAATTCTTTGAACAAAAACATCCCTTCCGTAATAATTAAAATTTTGAAAACTAAGTTTTTCTTATCAATACATGGAATTAAACTACCAATTAACAAAAATACCCAAATTTGCTAAAAACGAAATTCCCAAACTTGAAACAAGAACAAACTTACAATTCCATAATTCAATAAAAAAAAACATACTAAGGCACAACCATTAGCTTCCCTTACCTTGAAAGATGCTAACCCAACAACAGACCCTAAAAGAAGAGCACCACGACACGACTACAACTTACGGAGGTGGAGGAAGAGCGTTCAGTAAGCTCGGAGGAGGAAAAATCTTATGCCCTAGCAGATCTTTCTACTTCAGAACTGTGAGGGAGAAGGGAATTGTTTCTGGAAAGGAGACAAAATAAGAGTGAGTGGTTGGGAGGGGGTCATGGGGGTAACAAGTGGGCTGACCTAGGCCCTTTAATAAAACCAGCCCTCACCTTTTTAAAACAGAAAGGGAGTCTTGCAAGATTTAATAGAATTGAATTTTTTTTATCAACTACAATATTTTCTTTATACATATTTTATTAAGTTAAATATTTATTTTAATAACTTTCCACTACAAAAATTCTGAATTTTAGTGGAGGTTTATCAAGAGAGGTTAGTATAACCCCAAGTAATTTATATACATATCAAAAGTTTCTTAAACCTCTGGTAAGTGTCAAAGGTTTTTTAAATGAATTGCAGATAATTTCATTTTCCTTTCATTTTTTTTAGGCCTCTCTTTTCTAACTTTTCAATACATTGTATTCTCCTGCATGACCTAACAAATGGCATTTTCTTCTCTTCATTTCTGCTTCATCTTTCGTTTTTAGCAAACGTTGTCCTCTCAACTGTAGCTTTAAATTTCTTTGTTTTTCTCTTCTCTAATCGCTCAATCACAACTTTAAATTGGTAATGGCTTTCGATTTTTCTTTCACTTTCATGTTAATTTCTCACTTCCCCTTTTATCATATTTGTTCTGCATTTTGCGATTGCAGGTTCAGTGCTTTGTGCATTGCGTTGTAGGTCTAGTTCATCTTGCTTCACAATTGTTTCTCATGTGCGTTGTTAGGTTGCACTGTTTCTCGTGTTGCGTTGCGTTGCATTGTGTTGTAGGTTAGGTTCGGTTGGGTTTGTCTTATGCTAACAACTTAATAACTTACTAATCGTTCTTTGTATATAAATTAGAGTAATAGTGTCTTAATCTTGAGAGTTTCTAATTCACTTAAGTAGAAATTGTTCAGCTTTTGTTTTTTTTTGTATGTCTTTTTAGTTTAAGGAGTTTGGGAGCTTAGAAGCAATTCCATGAGATGATATGAACAAACCATGTGGTGTTGCCTTGGAGATTTCTATTTTTTTAATACGAATATACTTTTATTAAATTAATTGTAATATACCTCAATTAAAATAATTTATTTTAAATTATTTTATTAATGAATAGTTTTAAAATAAACTGAGCAGGTTTATGAAAAAGTTCAAATTTAAAAATTAAATTTAAGTACTTACTAAAGAATAAAAAGAAACTTCAATTTCAAACTTCAAGATACCACGAGTTTGTGATCGTATTTATTCTTTTGATAACTAGAACCAAATTTTATTTTTTTAAATCATTCTTAATTATATAAAAAGAATATATTCATTTCCAAATGCACATATAGTTTATTGAATAATGTTAACAATTTTAGTATTAGTTACTTCACCAATAATAGTTTTTCAAAGTTAAAGATGATAAAAAGTTATTTAAAATTAACAATGTCTCTACACAGATTAAATAATTAGCCTTATTATCTATTCATAAAGAAATATTAAAGAAAATTAATTACGAAAATTTAATAGATAAATTTGCATAACAAAAAATTTGAAAAATAAATTTTATTTAAATTTATGATAATTTTTAACATAAATTATTAATAAAAATGCCTCATTCTTATGTTTGTTGTAAGCCTCCCAAATCATTTTTTAAAATTATGATAATTTTTAACATAAATTATTTTTCATTTTCATTCCTAGATTTAAAAAATATGAAATTTTTGTTTAATTTTATTTTAGGTACTTGTACCATGGTCTACTCTCTCCTTTACTAGTTCAAGTTCAATTAAATAATTTGTTTTTAAAAGATAGAAATCACAGAACTTAACATTGTGAAATATTCAATGTAAAAATGATGCATTTTTTTCCTTATGTCAAATATCAATAAATAAAATTATACTTGTATAAATATTAAATAATAATATCAAACAATAATTGAATAAAGATCAAATAAATATAAAAAAAGATGAAAAGCGATTATATGTGTAGTACAGGAAAATTCTTAATTAGAAACCAATTTTAGAAACAAAAAATAGTAAATTCTTAATTAGAAACCAATTTTAGAAACAAAAAATAGTCACTACAGTGACTAACTTAGTTACCAATTTACAAAATTAAAAATGAATTATTACTAAAATAGTCACTATTATAAATAAATTATAATTGGTCACTAAATAATTATAGACTAATTTAGCATTGATACTCAAAACTCAGGTAATTAATTTTTAGTGACCAATTTCCTTTGGTAGTCAAAATCATGGAAGCTAATTTTAAAGAACAATTTAGTGATGAATTATCATTTTTTTATTCATAATAGTGACTATTTTAGTAACCAATAATTTTGAGTTTTGTAAATTTGTATCTAAATTAGTCACTATAGTTACTAATAATTATTGGTCACTATAATTGGTCACTATTTAGCAGTTCTCTTATAGCGGTGTGTCTTTGAAATAAGTTACAAATACCAAATAAAATTAGAATCTCAAATCATTTGCATAATGTGTTGTTATGTAATGAGCCATGACTTTGTTGGGTTGGACATTGGTATGCATTTATAAAGCATGAGATTGAATGTGATCTTGTTATGTTGTGTATGAGATGGAAAACATGATTGTATGGTTGGTGGTGGTTTGGCATGAGAATTGAATGCTTGATATGGCATGTGGATTTTGTTGGTAAAAGAGTTTGAAAGGAAATTCTTGGTGATGGTGGTTAGTGTATACCTTGATATAGGAGATGTCTAGATAAAGGAAAGTATCTTGAACTCTAAAAATTATTCACGCTCACATAGAGTAGAATAACTTATGTGGTGAGAGTGGTAGGAGGTCCTAGTCTTGGGACATATTGGGCCCAAGACATTAGAGGATTAACCTTGTGTGTGGTTGGGTGATAACCCCTTGCGTCTAAACTCTGCAGAGTTTAAAAGCCAGCACAGATACATACTCCCTTTAGAATTCTATATCAAGAGTATGATTCGGATATTGAGTCATAGAGTCTTGAAATTGTTTGCTTTTATATGATTTGGGTGCATACTGCTTTGTCTGTGTATAATATGATCTGACTATTGATTTGCTCTATAACATGATTAGAACATTTTTTGCTCTAGCTTACCCTTTCTTTTGGTGTATGTTTCTTTGCTTGGTTTCTCCTTTTTGCAATGATCACCAATTTATTGGTGTGAGCAAATGTGGAAACCCCTGGAAGTACTCAGGGTGGTGGAGATGTTGTTGTGTAGAGTGGTCCCCATGGTCTGGGTTGTGGCTCACAGTTAAGCCCTTTTGAAGAACTCTTAGTTTGTTTTAAATTCCTTGCTCCCTGAGCAATTCTTTTGCAAAACAATAGTACTCTTGTGTTATGTTTTATGACATCGTGGTGTGCCTAAACTTTCATTCCAAGTATATTATGGATAACTGTAATAGTTAGTACATGTATGCTTCATGTCATGTGCTATTTTATATTATAATTATGTGATGCTTAATTTTAGTAGATTACTCTATTAGAAATGGAATATCACATTATTAATACTTTTAAAATTTATATTTATATTAATTTACTTTTTAAATTTTTTTTGAAAAGTATTTTTTAAATATATTGATATAACAAAATTATCTTATCACGTAAATAAATCACCTACGAAATGATAAAGATATTCTATTACATCAAGAAACCCAGAACCAAGAGATGATAAAGATTTATTTTATGACATCAAGAAAGCGAACACTGAATGTGTAAGCGCACGCCAAGATATTCTATTACAAATAATAAAGCCTACGAAATGTATTAGTTGTAGAATTTCTTTCTAGAGGTTCATAACGAGTCCAAATTCTCACTTTTTTGGTACTGGTTCTCGGATTGTTTTTGTTCCTAAAAATAAAATAAAGACATGTTTAAACAAAGTATAATTAATATTATCATGTGCTTTAAAATTATAAATAAACAAAAATAATTGAGTTAAAGACATGAAAATGAGAAGGCACTGGGATAGTATTTTATAATTTCTCTGTTTCCGTAATTAATTGATCACGATAATAATTAAATAAAAACTCTAATTTATTGTATGAGTGAAATGTGTCACTCATGGGTTATTTAACATAAAACTTATTGCTGGAAAGAAAAAAATAGTAATGTCACGCCTTTTATTTTAAAAGCTTATTGCTGGAAAAGAAAAAAAAAAAGCAATGTCACACTTTTTATTTTTATTCTTCAAAAAATCGACTTAAAAATGTATGAGGGTAAATCAAAGTGTAAATAAAGTTTCTTGTGTCCTCTGTATTTGAAAAAAATTAAAGAAAAGAAAAAAACTCTTTCACCTAAAAAGGTCTTTTTAAAAATTTTAAAAGGCGTAAAGAACGCATGTATCATGATATCTAAGAATAATAATTATTAATGAATTTTATTGAAGTATTTTTTAAAAATGAAGTGATCAAAACAAATTTATCAATAAGAGAAATATTAATATTAAAATATTTTTGAGAAATTATAAATTTTAGTATAATTTATTTAAATTAATTTTAAAAAAATCAAATTTGTTTACATTAAGTGTATAATTTTATTTGAATTTTATTAATTTTTTTCTAAGTTTATATTTTAAAAATTTATTATATATATATATATATATATATATATATTAATTTTTGAGGGTATAAATAAAGAAGATTCATAAATATGTTTTCAGAAAAAGAATAACAAGAAAATGGATAATAGAATAGAAAGATGGATAATAATATTGTTACAATCAAATCAAATTTTGACAACAGTTTTAACAATTTTACGTTAATATTTTTTAAGTAATTTTAAAATACAGATAAATAAGAAAATAGAAAGCCATGAATGGCACTAAGATTATCAAAATTATTATCAAAATTTCTCTGTCACGGAACCATGATCCCAAGAGTGTGAAGAGAGAGACAACTTTCCCTTGAAGAATTCATGAGTCTGTTTTCTTCATACGTCATCCTCGGTCCATCGTCTTCATCCTTAATCGTCGGTGTGACAGAAAAGAATTCTTAAAACTGTCACATTAAACTTGCTAAGGTCAACTTGGAAATTTCCGCGAAATTTCGTCCCACCCTTACCAATATATAAATATACCCCCTCTCTCATTTCACATCTCAATCTTCTCTCTTTTCCCTTCCACTTTTCGTCCCTCTATTTTCCATAACACCATGAACCACAAAGCTTATACTATTCTCATGGCCTTGGAGTTGACTTCAATAAGTATTAAATATGGAGGTTCAAACACCAACCCCTTCCAACATTCAACTCCAATTCTGTTGCTTTTCCTCACAGTAACATGCTCTCACCTACTTGCTTCCACAGCTCAAACCACTTTGCCAACTATTTTCATATTCCACGTCTCTGGTGCAGTTGGATGTGAAGCACTGCTGTGGATTCTCATTGCTCCTGAGTTTTTATGGTGCTATGTCATCAACCTCTTCCTTTTACTTCTCGCCTCATTCTGTTTCAACTACAACCATATCAATCAACTCATCCGTCACACAACTCACGACCCAAATTTGGAGCCTCGTGTTCAAGACTGAGATGTAATGTAAGTAACATGCAGGTGTGGTCTTATGTAGCATGCTGAATCTGTTTCTCTGGGGAAGTTTTGTTGTTTTGTTTTGCGATGTTTGTCTTTTTTCTATGTTTGAAGGGTTTTATGTCTGAGTGGTTATGTTTGTTGATCCATGAATTAGGCACACTATACTGCATGAATAAGTACTCTTCAGTTCACAGCTCTGTAAACTCGAGAAATCATATTTAATATATTTTATCTATTTATACCATTTATTGCTTAATATATAGTATTAAAATACCAATAATCGACGCATTATTTCACTTAATAGACATTCATTTTCGTTTTTTTTTTGTTATTTTAGTTTATTTTTACTTTAACACAATAGATAGTGAATGCAATAAATGATTAGCATTTGCTAAACCAGACTCCTTGTTAATATTAAACAGGAGGGGATTTATGAAAAAAATTTGGAGTCTTCGGATATGGGCGAGTGCAAAGATTTAAACAACGAAATATTTAACTATTTAAAAGTTTAATTAATTTAGTTAATAAAAAAAAATTTGCTAGTGTTTACGATATTTTTCTAAAATATATATCCTTAAAACTAAAAGTGTTGGAAAATTCGAATTGTTTTTTATACTTACTTACATTCCACTTAAATTATTTATTAAGGAAATAACAATAATAATGAATTATTCATCTTTTTGACGAGTTATCCAAATTGAAAGTCACAGCTTGCGATTGTTTATCATATTAACTACCGACATATAGGGATTAAATGTAAACGACATGCAAACTGAACAGTTTTTTGGGTTTTCAAGCGTATAATTCATACCAGTTTGACCAACTCTTGTTCCAGGTAATGAAAAACGTCAATGATTAATGTTGTACCTCTGGAAAAGTCAACTATGATTTTATTCAGTTGAAATATTTGTAATTTATATGAAATTTTAATAAAAATAGTTGTAATGTGATGCTAATTAAACTAAAAGTTATGTAAATAATATCTCTATTCTCATTTATTAAATGAAAGTTTTTATTACAAGAATAAAAAGTTGTCAGGAGTAAGATAACTTCTCATTTAAAGAATATTTGTTTTCTTTTAAAGAAATATCAAAGGAAAATTTCTGAATTTCATATTTTAGACTTGAATAATTTTATGTTACATATTATAAAATTGTAAGAAAATATGATATTTAAGAAATTACATAATAAAATATAGTCATCATACAAGAGAGAATAAAACAAAATTTGTGTCTGATTGACTAAAATGATTATAAAATTCTTTTTCGTTATATGTAGATGCGAATTTGATCCCGGTTGTAACTTTTAAATCACTTAAATAAATTTCTATTTTGTTCGTTAATTATACGAGAGATATAGAAAAGTTTCAGACTTCAAATATCTCTCTTAAAAGTGAGTTTCCATTAATATTACAATTGTTTTGGTCATACTATAATATTTTAATTAATTCATAAAAATAATATCTTTAATTTGGATAAAAAGGTTGAGTTGAGTTTATCTATGTCAAGGTAAAGTCGAGTCGAGTCAGATTGAAAATTGACATAAGTTAATTTGAACCAAAGGTTGAGATAAGTCAATTTGAGTCGAAGGTTGAGACAAATCAATTTGATTCAAAGGTTGAGACAAGTCAATTTGAGCCAAAGATTAAGATAAGTTGACCCAAGTTAAAGGTTAAGACGAGTCGACAAACTAATTCACCTCAACTTTGATACCAACCTGCTCAACTCAAGCTAAGTCGACTCAATTTTTTGACCCGGTCGACTCGGGTCAACCTTTTGGACTGATTTAGATTGATCTTCGGCCCGAAGCATCTCAACTTGACATTTGGCCTAGGCTAACTCGACTAGACTTTCAACTCAGGTCAATTTGACTCGACCTTCGACCCTAGTTGACTCAACTCAATTCTTTGGTCTTGCCGACTCTATAAAACCCTCAATTCAAGTTAACTCAACCTTCAATCCAGGTTAACTCAACTCAATTCTTAAAGGCATTAAACACTTTTTATTTTTGCTCAAAAAAAAAGTCATACCTTTTTAGTGGAATCATCAATGAAGGTGACATAATATAAAAAACAAAATTATTTTTCAAATGTATATGTAGCTTATAGAATAATGTTAACAATTTTAGTATCAGTTGCTTCCGCTGAGAGAAGTTTATCAAAACTTATTTAAGATTAACGATGTCTAAAGCAAGATTAAACGAGATTAGATCTATTATCTATTAAAAAAGAAATATTAAATGAAATTAATTATGACAATTTAATAAATAATTTTGCATAAAAAAAAGTTCGAAAAAAAATTTAAATAAAAGACTTCATTTTTTAAATTTGTTTTAGACCTCTCAAACTCCATTCTTAAACTCGTATTAAATGATTGTCAATGCATTGATTAATGAATTTAACAATACACATTAAACCAATATATGTTCATACACTAATTTTTATTTTTAACGAGTCTACTCTACATATTTTTGCATTTCCTTTATATTTTTAAAAATTATACTCTTTTTCTTTTTGCACATGTTTTATCCTTTGATCTTTTTATAAAGTCTACTATTTATATTTTTACATTATACATCATTTTTCACATTGATTCTACACAAAACTTAATTATAAACTTAAAATTATTTATTATTTTTTTTCAACCTCTACTTTTTTTAATAAATATATAAACAAACACCAACTCGTACGTGTAGATAAGAGTTTAAAACTAGTTTTATTATAAACTATAGAAGTAGTGGACTATTCAATACATTTTTCCCAAATATTTACCAAGTGTAATACCTGACCATGCATGGGACTATACATAGCATTCATAGATTTTTTTTTTTATATTTTGTAGATATCTATAAATATCTACAAATATTTTTATTTATTTTTAATTTAAAATTAAATTAATAAAAATGATTTTCTTAAAATATAATTTAATAAAAATATTTTAAAATATAATTCAAATAGTTATACATTAATTTAATGTAAATAAATTTAATATTTTTAAAAAAATAAATTTAAATCATTTACATCAAAGTATAAACTTAATAAAAAGAGAAATATTTCTAAGACTAATCTACGCTAATCTATGCATGCGTGTTTTGATAATTTTGAAAAAAATATTTTTTCTGAAATTAATCTACCCTAATCTAAGCGCGTTTTGATCATTTTGATTCATAATATTTTGAGTAAGAAAACGGATATTTTGATACTGAATTTTTTTCTTAGATTCAACTTACAATTCTTATAAATTATTATTATATTATAATATTGGGTTAAGTATATTTTTAGTCCCTGAACTTTGCTCCAAAATTGGAATTCATCCCTGGTCAAAACTTTGATAAATTTCGGTCCCTAAACTTTAAAAATGAATGAATATAGTCCTTTTAACCCAATTTTGTTAACTTTTTTTTAGGTTTCGAACGCATTTCTCAGTAAATATTAGGGTTGTTTACGCCGTTTGACACATTCTCGGCTCAATATTTACTGAAAAATGTATTCGAAACCTAAAAAAAAGTTAACAAAATTGGATTAAAAGGACTATATTCATTCATTTTTAAAGTTTAGGGACCAAAATTTATCAAAGTTTCGACTAGGGACGAATTCCAATTTTGGGTCAAAGTTCAGGGACTAAAAACATACTTAACCCTATAATATTTAATTTTATTTGGTTAATATAACATTTTGTTATAAAAGTGCAGTGTATGGAAAATAAAAATGTTTAATTAGTTGGATGACATCCATTTTTATTCGGATGTTTTAGTTTGGTCACAACTTTTAAAAAAATGTTAGTTGCGTTCAAACTTTTCGAAAAATGTCTCAATTAGGTTAATTTCAGAAAAAAAAAATATTAACAACGTTAAGAACATGTCACGTGCAATCTCATGTTTTTCTTTTTAAATATTTTTTTGCCATGTGTTATGTCCCTGATATGTCTTATGACACTGTGAGTGTCACGTGACAAGGTATTATTGACACGTGTCGGTGTCACTACAAAGTGTCATTGTCTTGATTTCAAGTTAGTCCCCACATATGTTTATTTGTTTCAATTTAGTCCCCACATATGTTCTGTTCTTTTGATTCAATTTAGTCTAAATTTTTTATTTCAAAATACTGAAATATTGTCTCAAGAAAAAGTTATTATTTATATAAATTTTATATTGATATTTATTATTAAATATGACTTACAAAATTAAGTATTATTGATATTTATATTAAACTTTTCTTACATTATGATGTAACTTTTTTATTTTTGGAATTAATGATTGAATTATTTCTTTTAATAATTATACATTTTAACCACTTCTAACATTATTAGTGTTACATCAATATAAATTTTAACAAAACTTCTCACTAATAGTCAGGTGTCATATCAAGGACCTGACACTTGACAAAACTAATTAAAAAAATAAAAAAATAAAAAAATAAGAGATTGACACATAACACACTATTAGCGGTGCTAATATATATTTTTTTTGAAAGGGACCTAATTGAGATATTTCTTTAAAAATTTGGATGTAATTGACACTTTTTTAAAGACAGGTACTAAACTAAAATATTTCAAAGAAAGTGGATATGGTATGACTAATTAGGTCAAATAAAAAAATGGTGTCAAAAGAAAATTTTCCGAGCAAAAGCATTCCATGATTCCGTGAAGATTCCTCTCTTCCCCAGTCCGCTGCTTTATCCCCTAGTTTTACACCACCAAGTCATGCTCATGTCATCCTAATTGTGATGGTCCATATATAACCCTCTCTCTAAGATTAATCGCCACTGAAGTTTGTATTCACGCGTGCCCGTGTTGTGGTGGTGGTGATTGTAAGGGTAGCGGGTGGTGGTAGTGGTGATGTGGTGGTCTTGGTGTGGTAGAGACGGTGTTGGAGGTTTAGTGGCGGTGGTGTGATTGTAGTAGTGTGATAATGGTGGTGGTAATGGTGATGGTGATGACGGACAGATCTTAGTGTATTAGTAGGGGTTATGGTTTCTACATTTTTTTCTTTTATATATATACTTTTTAATTTAATATTTTTTATGTATTTAATTTTTTTTTTAAAAATGTATTTATCTTGAGTTTAAATATGTTTTTAGTATTTGAATTTTAACATGAAATTGAAATTCGTTAATATTTGAAGTTTTAATATATTTTGGTTTCTAAATTTTAAAAATAAATGAATATAGTTATTTTAATCCAATTATGCTAAATTTCTTTTAAATTGTCAAACGTGTTTCATGCTATATTTAAATTGTTCACACGATATAACACTTTCCCTTTAATATATGCTGGGAAGCATGTTTGACATATAAAAAAATGATGTAATTAGGTTAAAAGAACTATATCCATTCATTTGTAAAGTTTGCGATCAAACTGTATCAAAGTTCAAACAATGACAAATTTCAATTTGATATTAAAGTTCAGAGACTGAAAATGTACTTAACTTTTTATTGTTAGTCTCTTGAATTTTTGTCTGAAAATCTGTCACTAGTGGTGACGGTGACAGTGTTAGTAGTAGTGGTGGTAGTCTTTGCCAAGCATGCAAAATGGATTTCTCAAAATAATTAATTTTGTAGAGATATAGAATCTTTTCATGGATTAAAATATATTTTAATATGTTTTTAAAATCAATTTTAATTAATTAATTTATAATTTTAATCAATTAAAATACGAATATTCAAAATAGAACTAAAGCTTTAATTATTTTTAGGTTAAATTATACTTTTAGTCTCCATTTTCATAGCAAAATTTGAATTTGGTCCCTCAATTATTTTTTATCTCAATCTGGTCCCTATTTTGGGAAATTTGATCCAATCAAGTCCTTTCTATTAGTGGTGTAGTAACGGTGTTAAATATATTTTTTGATTTTTTTTTTTATTAATTTTTTTAAAATTTTTAAAAAAATTAAATTTTGCCACGTGTCAAGCTAACATCGTGCAATGTCGTAGTGACAGAGCCACGTGTCACTATTATGGGAGGTGTCATTTTCTCATTCTCAATTTGGTCCCTGTATTTTAATTTTTGTCTCAATTTAGTCCCAATTTTTGTAAAAATTGTGCATCTCCAAATTGAAACCAAATTTAATTTCTATATAAATATACACAAATATTTCTATCAAAATTGATATTTCAAGTAAATATTTTTAACAAGATTAAGTTTATTTTAATTTATATTTTACGTTAAACTTTA
>Ga0214544_1011590_pt1 | contig 12073 bp, 10 predicted proteins | sample CNSS3metaG_FD_160074 | JGI IMG/M metagenome (GOLD analysis project Ga0214544, IMG submission 160074) | Root nodule microbial communities from cowpea collected in UCLA plant growth center, Los Angeles, California, USA - CNSS3 | ecosystem: Host-associated > Plants > Roots > Nodule | place: USA...
ATATATATGACAAACACATGCATGTGTTGATTAAAAAAACTTTGTTAAAAACATTATGATATTAAAAAACTATATGTTAGTTGTTAATGGAGTACTACGTGGTATATAGAAAGGAAGTAATGAGTTGTACATTCTCAAGCAGAACGTGATTCCACCATGTTTATAAGTTAATTATTACAAAAAAGAGACAGTGTTTTCTTTTAATACTTTTGTTGTTTAAGAATTTTCTGCATGTTTATAATTAATTAACGGTATATTAGATTAGGGGGACAAATACTTAATTAAATTTTACTTTCATCCCGACAAATACTTAATTAATATTTGTTTATAATCTAATACTATATACAATTGGGAACTAACAAAATGTAAGATTTTCAATTGAATAATATATCTAACCTATTTCTCATTTCAAATTTTTATCTACAAAATGAAAAAACGTTGATGTGTCAAGCTCTCAGCATTTTGAAGGTAGAAAAAAATTGCAAAAAAAAAAATGGAAAAACGAAAGTTTTAATTCAAACTTCTTTCTCTCTCTTCCTTAGTCTTCTCACCTTCCGCCTTCTCAATTCTTTCTCTCTCTTTCTCATTCTCTCTGCTTCCGCCTTCTCACTTCTTTCTCTCTCTTTCTCATTCTCTCTGCTTCCGCCTTCTCACTTCTTTCTCTCTCTTTCTCTGTCTTTGTTGCTCCGCGTTCATCATGGTTTCTCTGCCTTTCTTAGCTTCTTCTCTAACATCTTCTTCTGTTTATCTTCTTCTTTTGATCGAGCTGTTTTTAAATCGCAAAAAACCGACTATGGAGATGTTTTATATTTTTTTCTGAGCTTTGTTCTGTTCATCTTCTTCTGTTCATCATGTTTCTTTTGTTTACAGACTTCAACTGAATCTTACAAACACATGCATCTGAGATTTTCCGTTCATCTTATGTTTCTTTTGTGGAGATCTTTTTTTTTTTTGCTTTCTCAAGCGAAATGGTATGGTTCTTTATGTTTTTTATTGAGATCTAATGGTATCTTGGCTTGATCTTATGTTTCAGGTGTTTAAATGCTTGAAATGAAGAGTACAACCACAAACATCTATTTTAACCCGCAAAAAACCGATTTTGGAGATGCTTTATATTTTTTTTTGAGCTTTCTTATGTTCATCATGTTTCTTTTGTTTACAGGCTTCAACTGAAGAGCACAAACACATGCATATGAGATTTTCTTTTCATCTTATGTTTCTTTTGTGGATATCTTTTTTTTTTTTTTTTTTTGCTTTCTCAAGTGAACAGGTATGGTTCTTTATGTTTTTTTTCTGAGTTGTAAGTGATTCTTGGCTTCATCTTAAGTTTCAGGTTTTTTAATTCTTGAAATCAAGAGTACAACCACAAACATCTGATTTAAATCGCAAAAAACCGAGTCTGGAGATGCTTTATATTTTTTTCTGAGCTTTCTTCTGTTCATCTTCTTCTGTTCATCATGTTTCTTTTGTTTAAAGGCTTGATCTCCAGACTACCAACACATGCATGTCAGCTTTGTTCATGTCGTTATTTGTTTTTATTTTTCATGTTTTTCGATTATTTCTTTAACATTTTCACAACTCTTTGTATTCTCTTCTGATTGCCACTTTCCGTTTTTTACGACATTTGAAATATTTTAAGATATTTGATTTTATGTAAAAAAATCAGTTCACAAATCTGAAATTTTTTATTTTAATTATTTATTTATTTCATTATTTCAACCCTATTATCTTTTAATTTGTACTTTTTATTCACTTTTATATTCACAATTAATTGCAAAAATTATGATGCACGCTTCACCAGTAAGTATGGACTCTACCAAAAGGAATGACTTATCCTTTTGTCTTTCTATATATTGGCAACAGTAATGACTTTTCGTTTTCTCTTTCTATATATTGGCGATTACAAACTGACAAATCTTATTTCTCTTCTTTGATCCATTATCTTCTCTTGAAATTATTCTTCATACCCACTCTATTCTCAAACAATGGAATCCGTGCACACACCACAAGCTATACTTTCTGGCAAAATGCTTGGTGGATTCGTGACTATGTTTTTGAAAGACCAGGTATTGTTTTTATTCCTTCACATTCCTTTGTATTCTTTGTTTGTATTTCTTTATTCTAAACTTCCTTATCTTTGAAGGATTTTGGACACGTCGACCGACTCTTCATAATACGTAATTTGAAGAACCTTGGTTCATAGTGGACCATTGTTGATTACGACAAGAATGTTCATAATGTTACGTACAACATGAATATTCACACTCCAATGATCACCCAAGGCTGGAATGATTTAATATCTTTTTATGCAGATCAGTTTGACAAATTGGTTGTCTTCAAATATTTCGGAAATTCGTCTTTCCAACTACACGTCTCGAAACGTGCTTGTGACTCAACATTGAAAGCCAACTTCTTCAACCATCTTTCTATCCGTCGTCCTCTACATACTTCAAACTTAAAGCATTTTGAAGTTCAACTATCAACATACTCTGTCGAGCCAGCCACTTGGTTAGTTTTTTTTTTTATTATTTATTTACATGGCTTCTTAATAAGTAAGATATTTTATCCTTTTTGTTGCAGTATTTGAAAAAAGAATTTGCCACTTATTTTAAAAACAATGGTCTTAGATCTATTGTTCTACACGGACCAAGGGGGGAAGTCGAATGTAAATTGATCATAAGACGTAATTCTGTTAAGATTGGAATTGGCTGGAAAAATTTTTGTAATCTTCATCAACTTTCTGCAGATGATCATCGTGAGCTTTTTTTTGAAGTTGAAGGTCACACAACAACCATCCATATCAAAGTTTTTTATCCATTAATTTGGTTTTAAGTTATAACATTTTGTATTTTGTTTTTGTTAATCTTCTTTTATATATATATATATATATATATATATATATATATATATCCATATCAATATCAATATATAAGAAGATTTGAAGTGGACTTATATTTTATATGCACTTATTATATATATTACTCTCTGTGTTTGCTTTTAAACATTTATTGTGTATGAAGTTAATTGTTTTTTTCGTTTTCCGTTGACGAGTGTTTTAAACGTAATTATTTTAATTTTGAAGATTTTTATCAAATACATTAATCACTAATATATTTTTATAAAATAAATCTATTACATTTAAATCTTTACTTTAAACAAAATATCAATTATTGTTAATTAGATAAATAAATTCATTCAAATGAATTGTCATTAGATATAAAATTTTAATGTTACACGTCATTAAAAGACATTAAATATTACTCATTATTTATTTGCAGAGAAGCATTTAACGTAAATATTATTTATAAAGTATTAAAACATTCGCTTTCCAACATCATTGTATAAAAATCTTTAAATTTGTAATTTGTAATATTAATTTAATATTACAGAATTATGAAACATTTTAATGCATTGGAAATTACAATAATTAATGCTTTTAATTAATTTGAAATCACCCTGTCTATATGTATTCCCCGCATTAATTTTTGCACTTCTTGAGGTAATGATGATTGAACTCCTCGATCATCTCCAACACTTATTCATTATTTCAACTGATTCAGCCGATTAAATTAATTACCATTTCGGTTTCCAAGAGACGTTTAAATTTTTCAAACATTTTTCTCATTATGTTTTTCACTTCTCACGAGAATGATGATTGCACTGTCTGTTGCACCGTCATACCTATCTCAGTCTGCAGACTCTTCCATTGCTATACTTAATATTTTTTGTAGGATTACGCCAATTAACATTTCAGAGATCATTTATGTCTCCAAATTTCCACTTATCTTCTCTGCTTCACCTTAACACCATTACACTACGATTACAAGCCATCCTCTGCCATTTGAAGAAGTTCTTATCCATTACAGAAAGGTATGACTGTTAAACTCTTCAAATTGTTTCAAGAACACCCTTTTATGAACTATACTTCTCTTCATCTCCTATATCTTCTCGCCATCTTTCTTTCTCGCCATATGCTATGCATGTTTTTATAAGCAGACTTTTTTATAATCGGTTCTGATCATCATCTTGGTTTCATTTTTCTAAGCAGACGTTTTTATAATCGGTTCGGATTATCATCTTTATTGCATTGCTCTAACCAGTCGTTTTTATAATCGTTTTTGTTCATCTTTCTCTGATTTTTGTAAGCAGTCGTTTTTATAATCGGTTCTGTTCATCATCTTTCTTTCATTTTTTTAAACAGACATTCTTATAATCTGTTTTGTTCATCATCTTCAACAATTTCTTCTACATTTTTAGAGTGCGTTTAGTTTTTTTTGCCAAAAAAAAACCTATCTTACCAATTTAACAGATGACCACTAAGCAATGCATCCTTGGTGAACAATCCATACTTGGCTCAAAGTGGAAGGGTGGATTCTTTACTATTTTCATGGAAGACCAGGTTTTTTTGAACTTGCTTCTTATACATTATTTACCATCATTGTTCTCTGATTTTCGTTAACTAATATTTTTTTTATATTGCTTTTATTTACAAGGATTTTGCGTTCGTCAACCGATTGTTTGTCATTCAATTAGGCAATGAACTGGGGCCACATTGGACTATTTCTGATAAAAAAGGCCATGTTCACCATGTTAGCTTCAACATGAATACTGATGGTCCGCGAATTACTGATGGCTGGGTTGATATAAGAAAGTTTTATCAAGTCCAACCACCCAAACTATGTTATTTAAGGCATACTGGAAATTCTGCTTTTGAAATACACTTTTACGATCACTGTTCAGAATCAACTGTCCATAAATTCCTAAGTCATGTTCGAACAAATGCTCCTCTGATAAGGTCCAAGTTAATTCATTTTGAGTTCTGGCTTTCTAAGTACAACTACAAAGCAAGCTTTCTGGTGATTTTTTTTCTTCTTTTTTGGTCATTTCTTACAATCTGTACACAAAACTTCATGTATTTTTTTTAACCTTCACACATAGAAAATCATTTGTTTTTGATATTATTTCTTATATTTTTTATTTGCAGGGTTTAAATTTAGACTTACGTCAATATTTTGCCAACAGTCAGCTCTCACACATTGTGCTTTACGATCTGAAGGCACGAGTTGAATGCAAGTTGTTGATTAGAGCTAGATCAGTAAAGATAGGAAGTGGATGGAAACATTTTCGTGAAGTTCATGGACTGGAGGAAAAAGATTTAATTTTTTTTGAGGTTGACGGTGAACAAGCAAGCAAGGATGTCAATGTTCTTGTTAATATAAATGATTATTATCATCGCTATGAAGAATCGATAAACAATATTACTTAACAGATTGATAATCTGTAATTTTTGTATCAAGTTTTTTGGTTTATTATTATATTATGTATGTGTATATGTTTAACTATTTGTATTTTCAACTTCTGCAAAGTTATTTACTCTTACCTGCTCCATATCTTCTTCCATATACGAAAATCTTTGGCATTTAATTACTGTCAGACACAAATCATATCATGTCTCCGCGTTTTTAAAATTTATTATATTAATTTAAATATAACACTTTCCAGAAGATTTTTCATACACATCCCTTATAATACTTTTCAAATATTTTATTTCAATGTCGATTGATATGACATTTTCCACTGCTTCATTATGTTTCTGTATCTTCCACCTTCCACAAGATTTTCTTCTGTTGTAACCATCCGTCATTTCATTACATATTTAATTGTACTATTTATATTTGTTTTTATTATAATTTTTTACGTTATTAACTTAAATAATCCAACACAGTTGCTTCTCCTCGAAGTTTCTAACACAGTTGCTTCTCCTTGAAGATTCTAGGGCTTTTGTACACCACACTTTTATTTGACTTTTTGTAGAGATCCAACACAGTTGCTTCATCCAGACCATGTTTCACAACCATTAACGGATTCTTACAAGCCATTAACGTTTCCACTCATCAAAGGTATGTACTTCATTTGTTTTTATGTACAAATATAGTAGTTTTGTTGTACAGACGAAATGAAATGAGATTTGTAGTTCTAAAATTTCGTCTAAGTCTAAGTAATAAGGGTTTGCTATAACTTTTTTCTACATTTCTTCTTTCGTGAATGCTTTATAAACCAGTATGTATTTGCAGATTTTCATTCTTTCCACATTACTAATTCAATTAATGGTTCACTGCTCAATCCATCACGCTAACAATTTTTTTATTCACTTTCAAGTAATCTGCTTCATGCTTTATTTTCATCATAATGCTTCTCTCTTAATTTTCCTTTTCTATGAAACCTGTGAATAAATCAATATGAATATTTAATTTCTTCTAACATCAATAGCTGTTTTTTGCAGTTTTCACCAATATATATTGGCATGACTTCTGTCAAAAGGTTCGTACTCCATGTTTGAAGAGTCCTTATTTGAATATATTCTACTTTTTGCTTTCTTCTACCATTTCAAATTTTATCAGCGACTAACATCTAAACCTTTATTTTTTCAAAAATTGCCATATGCATGTTTTGATTAATCCTTACAGTTCTTTTACTCTCCTTTGACCAATCAAAAATAGATTCTGATAAAGTCAGTATTTGAACCTTTTTTTGGGTTCTATTTTTTTTAGTTGTATGAATTACAATTTTTTCTTATTAGTTCCTTTTTTCTCTATGTAAGTATAAATATGTCACGAATCTAATACTGACTTTTTTACTTCTCATTTTTCAATATTGTTGTTGTGAGTTCAACATGTCACTCTGTGAAGTTCCAAACCAAAGCCAGACGTAAGCGAAGTAAGTCCCCAGAAGGAAAATTGGAATCATTCGTTCATGGTTTATTCCTGATTTCAGTAAACAGAGGTGTCCTTTTTCCATGGAGTTCGTTATTCAAGACAAAGAGGTTATTATTCATGTTATTCTTTAAATGCTTCCATTACACATACTTTCGTTTACAAATTTGAATGAATAAAATATGTGTATGTTAAACATATTTATAGTTATATTTATATATGTTCTTTTGATCTGTTTCAGGGTTCTAAAATACATGCTTCAATTAGACGTACTCTAATTTACAAATTTCAGAATGAGATTTTTGAAGGCCATGTTTATGCCATACAAAATTTCAGTGTGGCTCCGAATTCTGGAATATACAGAACAACACACCACCCTTATAAGATAAATTTCCAGTTTGGTACAAAAGTTTCTTTGCTTAATGTTAATTTGGTTCCTGATATGAAACCACAATACACACTTTTGTCCTTATTGACAACCACTGCATTTGATACTGATTATTTAGTTGGTAAGTTAATATGTTTAGTTCCAATACTATTCATATTATTTTTTAATAAACATTTATTGTTAAAGTATATGATATAACATTTATGAATGACATTTTAGATATCTTGGGATTACTGGTCAGAGTGGGGACTGAAAGAGAATTGCAAGTTGATGGAAAGAAAACAAAATTAAATGTCATAGCAATAGAAGCTGATGGGTATTCTATATCTATACTATACTACATTCCTTTTATATTTCTATTAAAATAACGATTTGACATAACATTTTTTTAATCTTTAGGTTTCGAATAGAATGTACTTTGTTTGGTATTTATGTGGATGAACTGAATGTATTTCTTTCAAGTGGAGAAGTACAAAATGCTGTTGTAAGTATAGAATTTGCGAAAGTCAAAACTTTTCAAGGTAAAATTTTGTTATTACTTTTACAAAGTAGTTTGTACTACTTATTCCATGTTACTCTCACATACACTATTTTTAAATATAGATAAGGTTCAAGTTCAAAATTGTAAGTTCTGCACCCGTATTAAGTACAATGTTAACTTCAAGGAAGTATCTGAACTGAAATCAATGTAATATTGAAATTGTTCTTCAGTTTATTCAAACTTTATAATCCATTTTGGTAACTATATTTTGGTTACTTTATAATGAAAATTATCCTTCATTTCCTCAACTTGATCTTTCAGATGTACATACATTCAATAATAGATTTATTGTTTATGAGAACAACTATATTTTCTATTGCACAGAATGTTTGAGAACAATGAATCTCCCTCCCAAGGATTAATGCAACTTTCTCAGAGTTCCAAAAATACTGTGGAAGAGGACTTTTTAACACTTACACCTAGGACCACCATTCAAGGTCTAAAAGATTGTAAAGAGGTTAGAATAGATTTTTTTATTTTTCTGCAAATTTTGTTGTTCACAATAATCTCTTCATTAATCTTTTTTATATTGAAAGGTCACCACTTACATATTGTTTGGAACAATTAAGCATATCTTGGTTGACGATGACTGGTGGTATACTGCTTGTGTGTGCAACAAAGCTGTTTATCCAGATTCCAAGATGTTCTTTTGTGAGAAGTGTAACAAGCATGTTATAAAAGTCTTTCCAAGGTTAACTTATTGTTTATTAATATTAATGTGAATTTAAAACAACATTGTAATTACAACTTTTGTTCATTAAATTTTTTATTCAATTTTCAGATATAGGATTAAGATCCGAGCTATTGACTCTTCCGATTCAACCACATTTGTCCTCTTTGATAGGGATGCAACCACCCTTTTCAAAAAAACTTATGTTGATATGTTAGACACTCATGATAAGGTATACTCTTCAATATATCCACTTATATATGTAATTACACAATCTTTAATTATTTTGTTTTTGTAGATGAATGCTTCTGGAAATTTGCCTAAGCAGTTTGATAAGTTAGTTGATAGAAGTCTGCTTTTTAAAGTCGAAAGTAGGAACGATGAGAATTTCAAACTTGAGCAGTCTTTCAGAGTGAAGAAAATATGTGTTGATGATGATATAATTCAAAAGTTCAATGATTCTTCCATGAAATCTGTGGTAAGATATAATTTACGATGAAATTTGGTACATTATAATCTCATTATAATCCAGTTATCTTTTTCTTTTTTATAATCTCATTATTTATACCTATTTGAAGGATGTTTATGCTGGGAATGGTGAGTTTAGCAGGGCAAAAATGCATATAGTCAATGAGTCCACCGTTAATATTTCAGAGGTATACAAATTATATAATTTTTTTTTACATGATGTATTTTTTTATTACTTTTATTAATGTTATCAATTTTTAACATGTACTGTAGGATTTATTAGTCCGATTTACCAAAGAAACAATTGAGTCTGAATCCCAATCACCTGAACTAATCCAAGATAATCCAACCAATGATGATGCTAACAGTTCACATAAGAGAGAATCTGGAAAGAAGACTGCATCACTTGAATCCATCGAAGAAGATAATGTTCCATTGAAGCTTTTAAAAAAGAAATATTAAGAAGGAAAAAGCAGTGAATTGAGATCTAATTTTAGTTATTCTATTTCAAGACAATTTTTTTATGCCTTTCATTTTGGGACTGTAATATGTCTACGCATCGTTTTGTCTTTAAATTCATCTGAACTACAACTTCTATGTTCAATTTCATCTTTAATTTCATATGAACTACAATTTCTATGTTTAATTTCATGATAACTATATTATGCGCTTGTGAGTTACATTATTTAGAATTATATTTTTTTCATACGCTGGTCCAGAAGATATTGTTGACATTTTTCAATTTTTGTCAACAAATATGACTGCCAGCTACATCAAAACTTATGAAAATTGATGTTATTTTGTAGCATGATGTAATTAAAGTCGTAAATAACATATATTTTGTGAAAAAGATATTTTGTGTAAATTTTTGTGACTTATAAATAAGATATATCTATTTTTTCTGAAAACAGAATTTATAAATGTCTATTTTTTATAATAATTAATTTTCATAAATAACATAAATATGGCAAAGCAATTATCTGTTGACAGATTTTAAGTTGTCACAACAGAATTGGATGCCATATACAATTTTGAGTCACTTATCTTCTGTTAATTACTAACTTATTAAATATTATTAAATATTGTACATTAAAATTTTGATATATTTATACAAAAAATAAGAATGAAATATTATATTTCTACTTAGTACCTCGATTTATGTTACTGTATTATATTATCAAGATTTTATGTTATATATAAATATCTAAATATATAAACTTCAGAGGTTGATTGTTGGAAAATTGTTATTGTTATATATTACATATATTATATTATGATATTGTATAGCATAATAGAATAATTTAATATATCTTTAATAACGTTATATCTTTTTAATGTTTTATTCTTTTATAATCGTCTTCCCATTTTCCAATGCAATAATAATTACATTACTGTTTAAGAATCTATTTGTAATCGTCCCGTCTTTTCATGTGTCATTTATCTTCTATAAATAAATATTCATCTCCATTCTACCATGAAGATCAAACTTCAACATCAGTTCAATCATATTCTACATTCTTCCAACTTTTTCTCTACTATCTCTCTCAAAGTCCAAGCAAATGGAAAAAAAACTTCAATGAAGATGACGTTATTAATAGAATGAGTAGGTACCAGTTCTCTATTATTCACCTTCAGGACGAGGTAAGTTCTTCGTCAAATTTTTCAGTCATTTTTTCTTTTAGAAGATTTCTTCTACTCTTTTTATTTGTGTGACGAATTTCTTCTACTCTTTTACAATATCCTCATTTTAACCTTAACTAATCCATGTTTTTGTTAAAAAAAATTCACTCTTTGGAGGCTGTTGGTTTTGTGGATCGTGCATTCGCCATTCTTTATGATGACGATCTTGAGCGTCAATGGACTTTAACAGATGAAGTAGGGAATAAACATGTGGTGACTTATAACAAGAATTTACAAAAACCAATGCTAATTGGAGGATGGACTGAATTAAGGCACCTTTATGAACTACAGGATTTCCACACTATTTATTTTGGATATGTCGGTCATTCTTGCTTCCACATCACTGTTTTTCCCAGTAAATGCAAACCTTTGTCTATTGCACGTTTTCTTAAAAGAATTGAGGCAGATGAACCCCTTTTCAATGGACCGAAGTTGCATTTCTTCATATTTCTGAATCCAAACCAATGCAATGCTAGCCATCTGGTGAGATTCATTTCATATTTATTACTAAATGGATGTTTATTTCATATTTATATTTATGTTTCCAAATTATTTTAAACATTTAATCCATATACTAATTTCATTAATACTTTATGTATGTTTTAGGATTTGCCAACTGATTTTGGCAATTATCTTCGTCAAGGAAGATTTAAATACATTTTTCTTTATGGACCGCGTAAAACAGTCAAGTGCAAACTACTGTTGAGAAATCATCCTAAGAAGTCTAGCAAAATTGGAAGTGGCTGGAAGGAATTTTGTACTGCTCATGGATTTCATCAAACTATTGACTTGGTGTTTGAAGTGGACCACATGAAAAGCAATCAGAATGTCAAAGTGCTAACATATTGTAATTTTTAATTTACAGTTAGTATAAATAGTTTTGTTTTTATTTCTGCCACTTATGTAGTTTTCAACCTAGAAGTTTTTTTATTTTCAGCAATGCATATGTATAGTTCTACCTTCTTATCAATGAAATCTCTTTGAAGCTTCTCTGAATTTCTCTGAAAGATGAAAAGTGATACATGTTATGGTATGATATTCATAAATAAAATTATTTTGTTCTATAATTCAAATGAAATATATATGATGGTATTGAAAGATGAAAAGTTCGACGATTGATGAAAAGTTATATGTTCTATAATCATATGTATGGATGTATGTTGCTTTAGTATGTGCATACACTGATTGTATGTTATCATTTTCACACATAATGAGGTTAAAATTGCAGATACTTCCTATGAAACAGTCCTCTTTGTTGTACTATATATAGTAGTGCATAAAAAAGACTTCTGATTGTACCTACATAAAAAACAAATGTTTTGTTAGTTGCAAGAACAAATCAACTCTGAAATAAGTGCTATATATATGAATGATTCTGATGTATTAACACTCAACACTGCATGCTCTTTCTATTTTTAATGTTTGTCTACTGCTAAAAACTTTTTGTACTCTTACAAGTGCTTCCTGTTATAATTACAAATATCTTTGTTTCCACAATTGTGATTAGAGGTACAATCTACACCAAAAAGTTTAACAAAGACATTCACCAATATAGTAATAAAACAGTAAACACTTTTGCATCCATTGAGTCAACTTACCTTTCTTTTTGCTTC
>Ga0214544_1011594_pt1 | contig 12068 bp, 5 predicted proteins | sample CNSS3metaG_FD_160074 | JGI IMG/M metagenome (GOLD analysis project Ga0214544, IMG submission 160074) | Root nodule microbial communities from cowpea collected in UCLA plant growth center, Los Angeles, California, USA - CNSS3 | ecosystem: Host-associated > Plants > Roots > Nodule | place: USA...
TATTTTATCACTATTATAATTAATAATTGTGACAAATAAAAATTTAGTCACAACTAATATATAAAAAATGACAAAATTTGTATTTGTCACTAAATTTTTGTCACTAAAATTCATTTTTGTTGTAGTGAGTCCAATCCAACAAATTTGTCATGGTTCTTGCTGAATCTAACTTAACTTAAATTTGACTTGACTTTAGGTTAGGTCTTCAATTTTTAATTTACTCTCCTAACCTTTTAAAGTAAATTATTAATTATTAATTAAATTTAATATAATTAATCTAATCAACTAGAAAAATATTTTATCTCAAAATGAGTCTAAGCAATCTTAATTTGAACGAAGAACTTTAAAAAATGATAATAATTAAAAGTATTACCAATAATATTACATAAACATTTCATCCATGTAAAAAAGTAAATTTAATATAATTGAATACTTCTAATATGATATTAAATTTTTTTAATATCTTTTTTATAATACAATCAATTTAGAAAAAAATTTAGTCAATTTAGAAGAAAAAATAAAAATAGTCGTGTACGAATTCTGTTAATCTATAATTTATTCATACAATGAACAACAAGAAAGTTGAAACTCAAATTACCTTGACAAAACCTTTTTAGGGAAAAAGGCATATTTTACGCTATATATTCACAATTAAGAGTACATTAGTAGATTAGTTTTAGTAAATTAATTTTACTTCTTAGAATTATAATTGATTGATATAGGTGCCATTGATAATTACGTGCCATATCAGTGGATGATCACATCGTTGCATTGGTTTGCTTCTTGCACAAAAAGTTTCTTGCATACTTTGAACAAATTATGGTTAGTAAGAAAAACTAACATTTTTTGCATAAATATGAAGGTTACAAAGTTGTTCCATAATCAATATCTTCATGGTATCAGTGTCTATTATAAATATAAAATATTAAGCGATGACAGATAATAAGATCTTGTAAACTGACTCGATTGACCTGGATCCAAGGTCAATCATAGTTGGATTGGACAAAAGATTGAGTTGAGTTGGCTTAAGATGAATGTCAAGTCATGTCGACCTAGGTAGAACAAAGTATGTCTAGGTTAACGATTGAGTCGAGTCTCTCCGGGTTATAAGGTTGAGTCGAGTTGGTATGGAACACATGTTAAGTTGAGTTGGTTTGGGTCACATGTTGAGTAAAGTCGGTCTGAACCACAAGTCGAGCCAAGTTGTTCCAAGCCAAAAAAATTGAGCCAAGTTGGCTAAGGTTGAAGGACAAGCCAAGTCTGCCTGAATCAAAGAATCGAGTCGGGATAATTCGGGTCAAAGGTCGTACCGACTTGGCCTGAGCAGAAAAATATAGCCAAGTTGGTCTGATATGAAGGTAGAGATAAGTCGGATTACATCGAAGAATTGAGTCGAGTTGACCTAGGTTAAAGTTGAGTCGAGTTGTGTTGCTAGGTTAAATGTTGAGTTTAGTGTTCCTCAACCAAAGATTGAGCAAAGTTGGACTAGACCGAATTTTTGAGTAGAGTCGTCTTGGATCAAAGGTTGAGCCAAGTTATCTTGGGTCAAAGGTTGAGTTGAGCCTTATCGGATCAAATGTTAAACCGAGTTGTCCCCGATTGGAGAGTGAACCAAGTCGGTACCAGCTAAAGGTCGAGACTAGTCAATGCAAACCTAAATAGAGCCAATAATGCACAAATCCTAATTGAGTCAAGTTAGTCCAAAACACAGGTTGACTTAATTAAACTTTCACTGATGAATAAACATTGTTTATCTCAATGTTAAACTATATCTACATTTTTGGACAAATTTATGCATTTTTATTTTCCTTAAAAAATATTTGTTTATAGTTGGATCCAATCAATTTAATGGGGTGGTTAAATTATAAAAAAAAACATAAAATATATAATATAATAGTCTTGTCATTAAATTATATATAACAATATATAAAGATAATTCTCTCTTTCAAAATTCTAATTTTACTCTTTAAAATATAATCATTTATTAAATTTTTGAAAATTGACTATTATTTTTATCCGTTTTTTATAAAATCGTCTATCTCTACTTCTTTTTTAATAAATATAATTTAATTTTATATATTAACTTAATAATTTTATAATATTATTATCTACTAATATAATATCGTGTATATATAAAAAATACATACATATATTATCGCATATGTGTTTACACTGGTATTAATAAAAACCGAACACTATCTAAATTTAGAACATAAAAAAAATTCAATCTGGCATCATATATGTAACTATTTTAAAAAAACAACCCCTAATACGTAAATATTATTTAAAATGATCCCACTTTCGTAGATAACCCTCCTAAAATATCATCCGAAGAAGTTAGGTGGATTGGAATATCATCCTGGGAATGTGATTTTCATTTGTCGGTTTACTTAACCAACAACCATCATAACTTTTATTTTTTATTTGCTTTTTATGTTTTCAAGTAAAGGAAAGAAGGTTATTCAAGGTTATTCAAGTTATGGCGTTCCACTACGTGAAAAGAATTATTTATAAATGAAATATTAATATAATATGAACTTTACCATAAAAAGTTTAAAAATTACAAATATTAATAAATATATCTCGTTTTAACTTAAAATAATTTATATTTGTAACATTAACGCTATTTTACATTTTTATTTATATATAACTTTTATAAAAAAAACTATTATTAAAAATAGTCTTATGAAATATTTTTCTTCATCTGTAACTTTACTATAAGCTATTCAGATGGCTTGAGGAAGATGGAGACCACACACGTGACCACAAGGCTCTTTTAGTTGAAAAAGCAGATAAAAGGCAAAGGTATCATCATATCACATCATCACCATGTAAGATTTTATTATTACTTGTTAAATAAAATAATAATAATAAGTAAATAAATTAATAATAAAATATCAAAGAATAATCTTTCATACAAAAAAAAAAAAAGTTAGACATATACTACCTTCAATAATTTTTGATTTTCTAAATCCCATTATCAGTTTCAGATCCAAAATCTAAAATATGGATAAAAGGATTCCAAAAATCTCATTACACCGACTAAAAAAAAGTATATTATATAGATATATGTATATCTAGATATGATGTATTTAAATTTAAGGGTTTAGATTTTTTCCATTTTTGTGCCTACACCTTCTGTCTTGTGTCCCAACTAACTTTACATTTCAATTTCATCTTCTCTGACACTTTATTAGTAGTGGGTGGGAGCAAGTTCCTGAACAAAGTCAACGTCACCAAAATTCATAATCATCACAAATTCATAGAAAAGAAACAACACCAAAATCTCAACACTTGATGAATTTTAATACACTGAAAAACTTATTTTCTAATCCAGTTAACGGAGGAGAAAAATATAAAAATAAAAATAAATTATGTTTAAATATAAGATTAATCTACTAATTAAGTCTATAAATAATCACTCCTCCTTTATATTTTGTCAATATTTCATTTTATTTAGGTATATTAAAGACTTATATAAAACCATTTTTAATAAAAGTAACATCAAGTCATTATTCAAGAAAGATTTTATTGTTTTTTATATGAATCTTAATTTGGTATTTAGACATTTTTTTTTCAAAATTCATCTTCATAGATATTAGCTTAATAAAAATGGTTGTTTTTCTCATAGCTCATTTAGTCCGTGTTTGGATGGAGGCTTTTGTATTGTGGTGATGACAAATTCCGTGCTTCCCTAGGTCAACACAATTGAGACAATTTTTTACGTGGAAAAATTTTATTTACTAGGTCAAATTTAATATACTTTTGGTTAACAATAATTTAAATAATAATAATAATATAAAATTATTATTTAAGAAAATGTATTAGAAATTTATTCTACTAATCTCTTCTGTAAATTTTAATTTTATTTTTGTAATTTTAATATTTTTAAATTAATAATAATTTCAATTTTATTTTAATATAATTTTCATTACTTAAATTTAATTTTATAACAAATTTCTAAAAAAATAATATATTGGTAATCTTCTATTTCTATCAATTAAAATATTTTTCTAATCTATCACACCAATCACATTATTTACAAATTTTGAAAAATTTCTCTTCAAATACCTTCATTCATCCATTTTAATTCTTTATCCAAACAACACCAAAATATCATTTTCATTCTTTCAAATTCATTTACTTATTTTTCTTCGTATCCACTTTCCAAATCAAACAATATTTTAAAGAGATTTAGTTTTTTAGGTTTTGATAAAATATTTCTTACTCAATTTAAAATATTCATAAAGATAAAATTCAACCAAATATATGAAGAGGCACGTAGAATTTTTTGTACATTTTTCAATATGGATGTGAGCTCTCCATCCATGTGGATTTACTCAAATAATCTAGTAAAATCCTTGGTGAAATTTTGCACAATCTTAAAAGCCATGTAGATGTAGCCACAATTTTTATGGTCAAAATTCTAGGACAATTTTTGATAGGTGTCTTCATACCCATGTAAAAGCAACCATATGCTTGTAGTTATTCATTGTTTTATTTTATTTTTTATGAGTATGTCTCACACTATCGTGGAAGTAGTCACACCCTTGTGACAAAATATTTAGCGTAAAGTGCACACCTATATTAGTAGATAATGATTTCTAATGTTGATAATACAAAGAGTTAGTAAATCAAAATAACTTTAATTCAAGTTTTAAAAAGATCATTGACACAATATAATCTTTTAGTGAATTCTCTTTATTAGATATAAGAAATGAACAATCCCTATAACATAAAATAAGAATAAGTATGAGTTATTATAGAAATATGATGTTAGGTTAAAATCATATACACATCCACGTATGAATTCTTATTAGAGTAGTAACAAGATCGTACGATGTTTAATTTAACAAAGAAAAAAGGTGTATTATAGATAAAAAGCGTACTTTTGTACTTAATTATTTTTATCACTTAATCAAAATTATAGAAAGTTAAACTTTTTAATTTTATTATCTTAGGTGGAATAACCATAAAATATTGATATATGCGTGAATACTTAAGCTAAATTAAGTAAATTAATATTGGAGAGATAAAAAGAAAATACAATATGAAGTTTTTACATTGTACCAAAAGTAAATTAAAACTATTAATTTTTCACGTCAGTTCAATGATATTATAAAAATGTAACGTTAGTAGAAAAAAACAAAAATTAAACAGATTAATATTATTTTCTTTTAAAATAAAACATAAGTAAATGATACATCTTAAGAATTAAATTAAAAATCAAACTTAAAAAAAATCACCAATCAAAAACAGTATAAAAAATTTAACATGTGAGAGAGTATATGAATATATGATCTAACATGAGAAGGCCATTCCATTGTGACACGTGGCAATCGTGGATTGGTGAGTAGACGTGGACGGTTTGGCATCACGGTGATCCTGGTTCGAACTTCTTTTCGTTCAGTGCTGAGGAAACGACGTCGGAGCTGGGTTTGGTTGGTTGTGATCTGTGAGGGTAAAGAAGACGATGAGGCCACTCTTTCTGTTCTTCATTCTCTTCTCTTTCACCTATGCCTCCGAACAAATCTTCCCTGCTCATATAGGTCATTATCTTTTCTTTCTCCATTCTTTCTTAGGGTTTCAAATTCAATTATTGCCATCGATTCTTCAGATTTCAGAATCATAATTCTTTCAGCTTTTCCATTTTTTTTTAATTTTCTCTGTTGTTGTCATAACAGGTAGTATATTTGGTGGTGCTGGTGCTGGTGCTGCTGCCGGTGGCCGTTCACGGGAACCTAAATACAATATCGAATTCCATCCCCAAGATTCCCCTTTTGTCCCTGTGAGTTTCTTTATGTTTACTATTGTTAGGGTTGCTATACTGCACTTTAAGTGAGTGTTCCCTGCCCCCTTGGTTTTGGAAAGGAAGTAGAGGTTTTCACGGAGTTTGCACTCTCATGCATGGATAAGTATTGTGTGTCTCTTGGACGATCAAATACGTTTGTGATTGGAATAATATTTACAGTTTATTTTGGTAATACTGGTTCTGAAAACCCAAAGTACTAATCGAAGAGATTGGAAATAAGAGTGCATGGTTCTTTTTGATGGATTAGGAATTAAATGTCCTGTTTGTTTTACTGCAAACATTCATTTGTGATAAACAAACATGTCTTTACTAGTGTGCATCGTGTTTGGTTAATTTTTGAGGTGGATGAAATTAATTTTGTTGAGAAGATGTTAGGATCTAATTGCATGGTATGAGTTCTTTGAAAGGAAATATTTTAGCTTTAAAGGCAAATATAATTGATTGAGGGTTGAACCTACAAAATTTTTAAAAACATCTTAGTTTACGATACACAGTCAGTGATTCTTCTTCACCATCCAAGCGATTAAATTCTTCTAGAGTCTAAACTCACTTTCAACATATCATTCCCAAATACAATTTAATTATTTTTAAACATCAATTGTTTCAACACTGGTTATTTCTATCACAGTTCTTTGAAAATCAATTCTATAACAAAACAATCTAATATAAATAGTACAGACCCAAAATAGTTTAACTAGTTTGACTGACAACTCAGTAACTCACAATTTATGGTGGTTGCCTTTTAACGAACATACTAGGCTTTTTAAGTTCCTTTCTAAGCCTCTGGGCATAACTGGATTTTTTCTTTTCAGGATAAAGTCAATTTCAACTTTATATATGTTTATCTCATGACCTGCTGATAAGAATTTGTGATACTTCATTTGCAGGATGATGACCAGGAATCTATAACAATACCAGATAAAAATGGACAGAAGTTTATCTGTTACTTACCTAAGGTGGAAAAGGAAAAAAGTGGAAAGCCTGTTATCCAACACAATGTTAGCAGTATGATTGTTGAAACAGAGAAACGGATTAAGCAGAAGACACCAGATGAACTGCTAGAAGCATTAAAGGGTCCGTGCTTTCTCAGGGTTAGTATTTGAGTTATTTCCAGTGGTGATTTACTAATTACTATTCATGAAGTTTGTGGTCTGGGTATTTGGGTTTTGGGTTTTGGTGAGTCTTATTTAAACATATGGCATCTATTGTAAATCATTTCCTTACTGGGTGTTTGAATGTGCAGCAAGAAGGTTGGTGGTCATATGAATTTTGCTATCAAAAGAAGTTGCGGCAACTACATTTGGAAGATGATAAGGTACCCTCTTGATTGCATTCAGTTTTGGCCCTTCATGGGTGTTTGTATAAACTTCTCTTTGCTCCGTCCTCTCTTCAGCAGCTCAAAGTGATGATGTATTTGTTAGGGGAATTACATTCTTGAATAAGTTTAAGAAGTACTGACTGAGACACATATGGATACGACACTGACATGGATACCAGGACACGACTAATGTTCAAAAGTGATACTGCTGATTACGCGCTTACACACACACACACACACATATATATATATATATATATATATATATTTATTTATTTATTTATTTATTGACGTGTGATAGAGACATACAGTGTATCTGTATGAAATTTATACTCCCCAACATAAAGCATGTTGCTCACTGGACAAGAAAATTTATCTCTTAATGGGACACTTTTGTTCCTGCGTAAAAGGAGAGGATCCAATATTTCTTGATAACATCCTTGTTCAATTTTCCTTGCCGTAATTATTGATTGTAGAAGTTAGTCTATAAATCGTACATTCAAAAGACCTATCTTTTAGTTTCTCAATTTTATCGAAGTGCATTTTAGCAGGTTCAACTGTATAATAGTGGATATGTTTTATTATTATTATTTAGAAACTTGTAAAATCATATATCCATGTATCTTAATCAGTGTAAATTTTTCCTTTTCACAGATCGTCCAGGAGTTTATCTTGGGAGAGTATGATCCGGAGGCTACAGCTGCATTTAACCAAAATCTTTCCGACATTTCTACATTGAAGGATCCCCGTTCAAAAGATGCATCTCAAAGGTACCTTATCGATGTCTGTTTCTAAGTGCGAGAATTGGGTTAACTTGGAGAAATGGTTTCACATGATATATGCTGTGGATGACTGAATGATCAAAACAAATACGTAATTATATAATATTCTTTCAGGTATCATGCTCATCAATATACTAACGGAACCATGTGTGATCTTACAAATAGGCCAAGAGAGACCGAGGTATGAAATTGCAGAATTGGGTCTTTTTCTTCCTTCCCTCATCATATTGATTTCATATTTTTATTTTAGGTGAGGTTTGTATGCTCCGAACCCAGAACGATGATTAGTTCAATCACTGAGATTTCCACTTGCAAGTATGCACTTACAGTGCAATGTCCGACGCTATGCAAGCACCCGTAAGTCCTCTGCGCATCTTTCTTTGAAGTTTTTTGTCTCATCACTATATCTAAGTTTTATGCTATTAATGTTTCGGCAGATTGTTTCAAGAGGAGATACCAGTATGGCACACCATCGATTGTAATGTGCTCCCAAAGAAACACATGGGTTCCGAAGTGAGGCAAGAAAACCTAAACATGGAGATTGTTATGGTCACAGATTCAGAAAATAATGACTCAGAATTAGAACAATGATATAAATGTACAGAAAAAAACCGTAGGGAAAGTAAGTGACATGTATTTTCTACAGTAAAGGAACATCTATTTTCTATTAGCCTATGGCTAGGTGGGAGACTAGGTCATGTCTCCCATCATGGAAAACAAGTTTTACAAAGTTAGGTTTTTGTTCAAATTCAGATTGGTCGTTGAAATTTTCTGCTCTCTTTTTCCTTTTCCCAGTCTTTCTGGTATTTATCTTTTTTAATTCTCACTCCGTTTTTTTCTCCTTATCGTCTTTTAGTCTTTTCCATTCTACATTAACCACTGTCTGTGTTTGGATTTTCGTTGGAAAATTAATTTGAGTTCAACTCAATGGGAGTGAAAAAAAAAAACAATTTGTCGTAATTCTTAAATTAATTTTATTTTGAGGTGAATATTCTTTTAACTGGATTTAAAAAGTGTTAATCACACTTGAGAGTTGATTTGGGTATTCCATCTAAAATTCAATCACACTCTACGTTGGTCTTTCGTCATTTCCTTTTCTTCACAAAATTTGTAAATTTTGCTCATGAAACACCTTATTGATGAAACTAGGTGTCCCTAGCCATCGGATACATAACCTACTTTTTCACCTAGCGAGAGCCTTTCAGTTGAGGCAAATTGATCGATCTGGATTAGTTTAATCTGAAAGTTACCGATCTCAGATACTTTCTAAAAAATATTACAGATAAGGTCAAACACGACTTCACTTAAAATTAACCCAACTAAACTATGAACTAGGTGAGAGAATAACATTTCTGAATTTACAAAATCTAGTAAAAATGTGAAAAATTCATTTTAAGAATCTAATTATTAAATTTTAAAATCTTTTAAGAGTGTAAAACAACCTACCCTAAATTAAATTTTGAATAAACATTTCATGTTTTGTTACCATTTTAGAAGATAGGATCTGTGTATGGAAAAAGAAAAAAATAACTTCGAAATTTGTAAAAGATATTACGGACAGAAAGCTAAAGAAAGAAGGTTATTAAGAAAATAAGAAGACGGAAAAACGAAAATGATCTACCGGCTTTGACGATGAAGTTGTTCATAAGAACGTAAATGAAATGCAATGAAAGTAATTTCTTTTAATATTCCTTATATATATATATATATATATATATATATATTAGAACGACAAAATTCCAAATAATGAAGTTGATCCTTAAAGTTAGACATGAAAAAAAATTAGGCTAGTTTAGGTTCTCACAATGATTGTTTTTCGTAATTTTAATATTTTACTTTTCAATTTTTTTTTTCATACATGTCAACCAAATCATAAAAAAATGACATAAGATAAACACGTCAAATTCGTTATCTATCAGCGGAAGGACAATGTGCTCGTTGGGTGGAGTTTTTATGATACTATTTACATCAAGCTCCCACGAGCATCAAATACGTTGTTATCTATATCAACCTGCTATTTACATAAACTGCTCAATATTATTCTAAATATTTTTTTATTTTTTATTATAAATAATTTGTTTTCCTAGTGGGAAGCAGTTTGAAGCAGGGCCAGGTACTCGGTTATGGCTTCTCCTTCTACATTAACTTCAATGTCATAATCAGCCAAGGCATCTGCTTTTGCAATATCTGCAGAGAGCTCATCTTCCATTTCTTTATCTCGTTCTGTTTTACTGTCTTCAACCTCATCCGTCGTGTTTAGATGATCATCAGAGTTAACATTGTTAGGTAATGGAGCAGATGAAGTAGCACCACCATTGGAGGTGCCCGTTGAATCTGTATTGGGTTCAATCCCAGGTTGTGCTGTCAGTCTTAGCAACACTTGTTCGACACCACCTCCGGCCTCAAAAGCAGCAACAACTACAAAGAAGCAGCAGTATCAGAATAACCCTATATATGCATAAAACTTTGTATAATGTGACTTGAATATCTGTATAAACTTGTATACCTCTTGCTCTATCAAAACCCATTCGCACAACTTTCTCAATTTCATAATCTTTTGCTTGTTTTTGTCTCTTCCTTTTCCTTGACTCGATCGCAACCTTCATATTCATGATAGTAAGTAGGAAAATTGTTTTAAGTGACAGAATTTTGTTAAGACAAATACTAACCTGTAAAGCAGAATTAGTTTCAGGATTCGTCAAATCATCCAATGCTTTCTGAGTATCATTTTCATTTTGTCTAAGGGCTTCAGCAGCAAGCTCCTTGTCAAACCTGCCAGAATAGCAGTGTCAATTCTGATGACTAGTTCGATTATGCAAAAGCAGCATTATAATACTAGAAGAATAAACCTGAAATTCATCCCTGAAGTAGTATCCTCTCTCATATGTTATGTATCAAGTATTACAAGTTATGCATGCTAAGTATCATGTTAATGCAAGGATAGATGTCCGGCACGAATAAATAAATTCTAAGTGCCACAAGCCTAGGTACTTACAATACGTTCCAAAAAAGTATCCCCCCTTATAGACCAATGTTTACAATACGCATGAACAAATATCAATACTCACAATACAGAACATAAATAGCCCTTACCCAATAGAGACCAATTCATTCAATCTCTCTAGATCCACAGCTTTCTTTAAGGGTGTCATTCCATATCGCTTTTGTTCCCTGGGAACAAGCTATTTAGAAAGAGAAACACAAAAAGAAAATAAAGCAGATAAACATTAACTCACTTAATTTCATTTCTTCTCCTCACATCCTCCTCCCGCTTTTGCAATTTCTTTGCTTTCTCCTCAGCAAGGAAATCAATGGCACCTCCAACATCTTGATTGTTCATCCGCAATGCTCGCTTTGCATCGCGTTCAACATAGCCCATGCTCATAACAAATGATAAGGCTTCATCTGACACTTGCAGCTGCAACAGAAAAGAGCATTGCTTACTAGAGAAAACGAGGCAGGGGTCATACAAAACAAAACTGTATATATCAATCAATTTCAAAAACATTTGAAGCCAGAGGGATCCTAACTATCTACTGTTAACTTCAAAATTTTAAATATTAAACTCCTTATACAAGGTCAAGCTTCAGCCACTTCATCTAATTTAATGTGCATTTTGTAAGATTATCATATATGACAACAGCTACGAGAAACTGATGTAACATACATACAAATTATTCATAACTAAAACAATATAAGATTTTGAAAATTAAGATAGTAATTTACAAGCTTAGGGGTGGTTACATGCTAAACTAGAGTGAGATAAGTCAACTGATGCACAAATTTAATTATCTTTATGATACGGCAGAGAAATTTTATTGTATCAACATATAGTCCAAACCCATCACATGAAACCTGCTAATGACAGCTCCTATTAAAGTCTCTTCCTGTAAGGCTGAGAGTGTCTTTCAATTTCCACATGGTTAATATAATATCATACTAGCAAAGAAATATAATAGTCTATATAAAATTTGGATAAAACATTTATATCATGTTAAGAATAATTTATAATGTAAATAATTATGAGTTCTGATTATGGTATACACACACGTATATTAAAAATAACATTGTTTATACAATATATATATATATATATATATATATATATATATATATATATATATATATATATATATATATATATATATATAAAAAT
>Ga0214544_1011597_pt1 | contig 12067 bp, 7 predicted proteins | sample CNSS3metaG_FD_160074 | JGI IMG/M metagenome (GOLD analysis project Ga0214544, IMG submission 160074) | Root nodule microbial communities from cowpea collected in UCLA plant growth center, Los Angeles, California, USA - CNSS3 | ecosystem: Host-associated > Plants > Roots > Nodule | place: USA...
GTCTGATTCATCTTCATCATTTCAGTCATCATTTTCATCATATCTTCCAAAGTGACCTTTCTCACTGCATCATTCATTAGCTGACTCAAATCTTCAGACATTTGTTCAGCTCTGATGGCCAACTTCAAAAGCACATCTTTGATTTCATGACGAAGTTCGTTAAAATCTGGATTTTCAGGAAATCTCTGATGGGGTGTAGGGGTGGTATTAAAAATTACAAGTAATTCTATGAAGTTCTTCTTACTCTCATCCCTCAACATATCAGACAATATTTGCTTATTTTCATACCACTCTTACTCAATATTTCTGCATCTTTGATCAACTCGCAACATTTCATCCATGGACTCTAATTTCTCTATAACTTCACCCATTAATATCATAACTTCCCTTTAAGATGGTCCATTGGTTGCTTCAACTTGCTGTGGTGGTACATATTGTTGCTGAAAACTATTTGGAACATATGGTTGCTGAGGTGGACACTCAGACTATGGTTTTTGCTCATATCCCAAAAAAGATGATCTAGGATACAGATCATTAAATATTCGTAAAGTTAACCCACTTATATCAGGTGCAAAAGTAGGTGTGACAATTTGTTGCTAAAAATCACATGGTTGCTGTGGATAGGAATTGTAATCCATTTGAAAACTACAATGTTGATTACTTTCGTATGAAAAATTATTTTGCATTTTTGAAAGAGGTTTTTTGAAAAAAAAAAGTTGAAAGCTTGCTGAGTAGACTTCCAGGAAAGAGAGGTGCATCTTAATGGACAACTTAAGTACCTTATCTTTCCTTGGCCAAAGTTTTTCCCAACTAGTTCTACAAATTTCCCAACAAAATTCCTCAAACAAAATTTATGCTTAAAAAAAAAAATAAAGTAACTTAAAAAATTAACTAAAGAAAATAAAATAAATGTTAGAAAAAGAATTTGAGACAAAAAAAAATATTAGGGATAAACAAAAAATAAAATCAAAAGAAAAAAAATAAAAAAAAATAAGAACTAAAATGATAAAAATTCTAACCGTGTTCCCTGGCAACGGGGCCAAATTTGATAGCGTTGTCGTTGACGCGATCAAATTAATACTACTTATCTATAATAACTTCAGTATTGTTAAAAAAGTAGTCAAAATATTAGTATGGGTTAAGTCAACCCTAAGTCGTCTCCCAACGAACACGGAATTGATTTTTAACAAGTTAGTTCTTATAAAATCTATATAAAAGAGTCAGTTAAATAAAACAATAAAAATATAGGAGAATTAAAATAAACAAGAAAGAAATATAAAAGATAAAAAGAGATAAAAACAATAGTCAAGAAAATAGATTGATTCCATTGCTTTTTCAAAATAGATTCATCATCGGTTATTTAAATATTATTGCTCAATTAATTATTGTTATAGATTTACAAATTAATCAATGAGAACTTTTAGATTATCCACAGTAAATTCAACCAAAGTACTGTCTCAATCAAATTTATTATGCCCTCACCAAATAAAAAGCTTAATTAATCAAAGTAAAGTCTCAATTAATTTTAGTTGGAGTAAATACCTTTAATCAAAGTAAAGTCTCAATTATTGGTAAAAACCCATTCAATCACATGAAAGTTTCTAAATATAATCAAAGTAAAGTCTCAATTAAATCTAAAAACCCTTGAACTCAAATGATCAACATGCATATAGATTTAAAATCATTACTTTTTATGTGATTCAAAGATAAAAGACATAGATGAATTAAAACCTCAACAATAATAAAAAGAACAAAGAAATTAATTGATCTAACCTTAGAATCCAATTAAGAAATTACAATGGAATCAACCCAATAAGTTTAGGAATCCATGGAATACAAAATAAAAAGAAGAATAGAGAGAAGAAAAGAGAGAGAAAGTAAACGAAATTAGGCACCCCTAAGGGTTCCAAAACTCCAAAGTCCCGAGTTTCTCCTTTCTGGTTCTCCCTTGGTCTCTTTATATAGGAATTGGACTAGGTTTTTTTGTTGCTAAAATCTCTCAAATATCTTTTAAAATAAAGATAAAGATAAATATTTAAAAAATATTTGGAGAGATATAGACTATTTGACAAATATAATTGGTTGATAATATCAATATCTAGTATAATTAATTAATTAATTAAAGATATATGATAAATTATCACCAATTAGTATTTGTATAAATTTTCCAAATCAACCCTTTGCAATCTCCTTAAATTATCTTATGAATAATCCAATATCTTCAAGATATATTTGTTTGTTGTGGAACTAAAAAGATTCAAGAAGATCTTGTCATATTTAAAAAGATTTGGTAGTTATTATCTTTTAATATTTTATGATATAATTAAATAAGATAATTATTTAAAAATAGCAAATAAAATATCTAAAGATATATTTTTCCCAAATTATCTTCAATCATAAAGATAAAGAAAACCGCAAGGTCCAATTTTTTTGTTCCTTTCTTCTTGGTTTAGCCAAACTTCTTCACTTTTTCAAGATTTTCTTGCCGTCTTCATGCAATTCTTCGTTTGGATTTTTGTGCTTTTGATAATTTCTTATTCTTGGATTTATCTTTAAGGTGTCATGAAGCTTTAATCAATTTACTTCCATACCTCCATGAGCTCAACTTAGCTGCAGCTGCACTAACACACCTCAAAATATCCAAAGAACATTTATGTAACTAAAAAACTATTTTTAACATGTTTTTGTATCTCATGCTTAATAAACCCAATTATAGGAAATTTCAATTAAATCAATCTTTAAGCACACAAATTCAATTAAATACCCATAATTAAACATTAAATGAGGGCAAAAATACGCACTCATCATTTACGATAGACTTTATTAAATAGGTTTATGAGTCGTGTTTACGGGTCAAGTTTTCATGCCGAGTTTACGGGTCAGATTTATAGGCAGACTTTACTCGTCCTGTTTACGAGTCTCGTTTATCTGTTATGTTTTGTTTTACTCTTCGAACCGCGTTTACGGATCGAATTTACAAATCGTGTTTTATAGGTTAAATGATTTAGTCAAGTTTACGAGTCGAGCTTATGGGTTGTGATTATGGCTCATATTTTACGGGGTCAAATTTTATGTTGATTTTATAGGTGATTTTTTCAATTCGAGTTCATCCTAGTGGTCCTTTTTAAGGGTCTCGTTTATCTGTTGAGTATCATTTTACTTTTCCAACTGAGTTTCCGGATCGAATTTACGAATCATGTTTTATAGGTCAAATAGGTTAGTCAAGTTTACATGTCGAGTTTATGGGTTGTGTTTACGGCTCATATTTTACGGGATCGAATTTAATGTCGATTTTATCGGTGATTTTTTCAGTTCGAGTTTATGCTCAATGTTACGGGTGAAATGTATGTGTTGTGTTTATGGGTCGAAGTTATGGAATATGTTTACTGGTCGAGTTTACAGGTGTTATTTCGGCAAACATTTTACGAGGTCAAATTTTATGTCGATTTAAGGTGTTGTGTTTTTGGCTTGAGTTTTCAGTCTAATATATGGATAGATTATACGTGTTGTGTTTATGGGTTGATTTTATGCGATAGGTTTACGGGCCGAGTTTGAGATTCAAGTATTTAGGCCGAGTTTACGGATCAAGTGTACGAACCGAGTTTCTTGGTTGTCTTTTCGGGTTGACTTTGAAGATCCAGTTCACGGGTCGATTTTACTGACGAGTTTATGGATGTTGTTTATGGACGTATGAGTTGGGTTTACAAATCGAGATTACGGGTCCTGTTTTATAGGTCACATTTTATGGTCGCGTTTACTAGTCAGATTTACAGCATGAGTTTTAAAATTGAGGTTGTAGTTCCTGATTAGGGTCGTGTTGTACAAGGTCAAATTTTAAGGTTTGTTTTACAAATCATGTTTTCTTTTTAACTTTACGGTTGAATTTACAAGTCTCTTTGATGAAGGATTGACCCCAACCAAGGATGGAGGCACATGCTTAAGAAGACTAAGCATGTTTACAAAGGAAGTTCACTAATCCTTCATCCCTTTCATTTGTGTTTGTTATTTTTTATTCCCTAAGTTGACTTAGTTGAATCAACTTTAGTTGACTTGTTGACCTTTGACTAGGTTTGACTTGTTGACTATAGTTGACTTGACTTAAGCCAACATGCTAATCTATGTTTATTTGCTTTGTAGGCTAATTAGGAGTAAGAAAGCAATGCTAGGTGGCGCATGGTGATTGGGGAGCATAAATGATGTGGAGTAGAGAGTAAAGCAAAGGCATAAAGCAAGTGTACCTATGTACCTTTGGTCTCCTTTGTTTTTAGCACACTATGGCCACTTTTTGGGGACATATGAGACACATTCTTGGTCTACTTTTGTGCTAGAACGAAATTAGCCTTGCACACACCATAGTTCGCTCTTTTGTCTCTCATTTTTGCAACCTTATTTGACCTAGTTTCTAGAAGCTAGGGTTAGGTTTTAGTAGAGACATCCTTAGGTATCTTTTATTTGCTTAGAGGCCCCTAAACTTTTCTATATAAGGGGTGCTCCTGGACATGTAAAAGGGTTGAACATTTTGAAGTAAAAACACTCTTATGTCTCAACCATTTGTGAGAGTTTCCTCCCTTGGGAGTGAATACTTTTAAGCCTTATCTTGCATAGCAAGTGGCGGCACACATCCACTTATCTTCCTTTAATTGTTCTTGGTTTTCTATGGTTTATGTGCTTTCTATTTCCTTTTTCTTTTGAATCAATCCATCATCTTCTTCTCTTGAGCTTTGTGAAAGGAACCTTCACATCTAGATAGCTTGCTATCTTCATGTCCAGTGGGGATTTCACTTATCTTTCTTAATCAACTCACACCATATTCAATAATCTTAAAAGAAAACAAGTTTACAATCGATTTTATTGGATAGGTTTATGCGTTGTGTTTACGGGTCAAGTTTTCTTGTCGAGTTTAGTGGTCATTTTTTCGGGTTGACTTTGGAAATTCAGTTCACGGGTCGAATTTATCGGTGACTTTACATGTCTAGTTTATGGACATATGAGTTGGGTTTACAAATTGACATTACGGGTCTTGTTTTATAGGCCACATTTGTTGGTCACGTTTACTAGTCAGATTTACAGGACAAGTTTTAAAATCGAGGTAGTGGTTCGTCATTAGGGTTGTGTTATACAGGGTAAAATTTTAAAGTTTGTTTTACGACTCATGTTTTCTTTTTTACTTGACGGTTGCATTTACAAGTCTATTGTACGGGTTGTGTTTATAAGACAAGTTTACGATCGACTTCATTGAATAGTTTATAGGTCGTGTTTACGGGTCAGGTTTTCATGCCAAGTTTGCGGGTCTCTTTTATCTGTTAAGTTTTGTTTTACTTTTCAAACCGAGTTTACGGATCGAATTTACGTATCATGTTTTACAGGTTAAAGGATTTATTCAAGTTTACGAGTCGAGCTTATGGGTCGTGATTATGGTTCATATTTTACGGGGTCAAATTTTATGTCAATTTTACAAGTGATTTTTTCGATTCGAGTTCGTCCTGGAATTTAATGGTGAAATGTATACGTTGTGTTTATGGTTCGAATTTATGGAATATGTTGACGGGCCGAGTTTGTGGGTGTTATTTCGGCACGCATTTTATGATGTCGTATTTTATGTCGATTTTAGGGGTTGTATTTTTGGTTTGAGTTTTCAGTCTAATATATGAATAGATTATATGTGTTGTGTTTACGGGTATATTTTTTGGGACAGGTTTACGGGCGGAGTTTGCAATTTGAATGTTGAGGCCAAGTTTACAAATCAAGTGTACGAGTCGAGTTTACTGGTCGTTTTTCTGGGTTGACTTTTGATGAAGGATTATCTTGTTCCTTTTTAAGATTATTGAATATGGTGTGAGTTGATTAAGAAAACCAAGGAAATCCCCAATGGACATTAAGATAGCAAGCTATCTAGATGTGAAGGTTCCTTTCCAAGGTTCTAGAGAGGAGGAGAATGGATTGATGGGGAGTAAGAAATCAAAAGAAAAAACATATAATAGAAACAATATAAACCAAGAAGAGTAAAGAAACATAAAATGAAAAGCAAGGGAAATGGGAGGAATGGAGGATTCACGCCACTACAAGGCTAGGCTAGAAGAAGCCATGGCAACCTTGAAGATGAGTGGTGTATGCCGCCACTTGCCAAGGCAAGATAAGGCTTGAAAGAACTCCACTCCCTAAGGAGGAATGCTCTCATAAAAGGTTGAAACACAAAGTGTATAATTTCTCCAAAATGTTCAACCCTTGTACAAGTGTTAGAGGTCCCCTTAAATAGATAAGTCTAGGGACCCCTTAGCAAAACAAGTAAGTTAAAGGATTACAAAAGAAACCTAGCATGTTCTAGAAAGTAGGTCATCCTAGGGTGCACATGGGTGAATTTTCGTCCAAGCCATCTACGTGGCAAGTCTTTATGGCCAAGGTTCCCAAAGGAAGGTTCTAGAACATTCTAGAAGACTTGGTGTCCAAGGCATGTGGGCCTCCCCTTTCTAGATGCTTCTAGAAAGTCTTATTCCTTCTCTCTCTTCCTTACGACGCCAAGTGTCTCCTATGTGGTCCTCCTCCTTTTTTATTCCTACAAAAGCAAATTAAGGAATTTATTAACATGTTGGTTTAAGGTTAAGCTAATCTTTTGAGTCAACAAGTCAACCCAAAGTCAAGGTCAACAAGTCAACTCAAAAATAGTCAACCAAGCCAACTTAAAGGAATTTTAAACTAAAGAAAATAAAAGCAAAGGAAGGGATCAAGGAACTCCCTTTCTTCTAAGCATGTGCCATGGGCCATCATCCTTGGTATGGATCAATCCTTTATCAACTTTGCAGATTCAGTTCATGGGTCGATTTCACCGATGAGTTTACGAGTCAAGTTTATGGACATATGAGTTGGGTTTACAAATCAAGATTTCACGTCTTGTTTTATAGGTCAAATTTGATGGTCGAGCTTACTACTCAGATTTACAAGACGAGGTTTAAAAACAAGGTTGTGGTTCGTGATTAGAATTGTGTTATACAGGGTCAAATTTTAAGGTTTGTTTTACAAATCATGTTTTCTTTTTTACTTTACGGTTGCATTTACAAGTCTATTGTACAGGTTGTGTTTATAAGACAACTTTACGATCGACTCTATTGAATTGGTTTATGGGTCATGTTTACGGGTCAAGTTTTCATGCCAAGTTTACGGATCAGGTTTTTAGGTAGACTTTACTCGTCCTGTTTACGGGTCTCGTTTATCTGTTAAGTTTTATTTTACTTTTCAAACCGAGTTTAAGGATCAAATTTACGTATCATGTTTTACAGGTTAAAGGATTTATTCAAGTTTACGAGTCGAGCTTATGGGTCGTGATTATGGTTCATATTTTACAGGGTCAAATTTTATGTCGATTTTACAAGTGATTTTTTCGATTCGAGTTCGTCCTGGAATTTAATGGTGAAATGTATACGTTGTGTTTATGGTTTGAATTTATGGGATATGTTTACGGGCCGAGTTTGTGAGTGTTATTTCGGCACACATTTTATGAGGTCGTATTTTATGTCGATTTTAGGGGTTGTGTTTTTGGTTTCGGTTTTCAGTCTAATATATGGATAGGTTATACGTGTTGGGTTTACGGGTATATTTTGTGGGATAGGTTTACGGGCGGAGTTTGCAATTTGAATGTTGAGGCCGAGTATACAGATCAAGTGTACGAGTCGAGTTTACTAGTCGTCTTTCTGGGTTGACTTTGTAGATTCAGTTCATGGGTCGATTTCACCGATGAGTTTACGGGTCAAGTTTATGGACATATGAGTTGGGTTTACAAATAGAGATTATGGGTCTTGTTTTATAGGTCAAATTTGATGGTCGAGCTTACTACTCAGATTTACAATACGAGTTTTAAAAACGAGGTTGTGGTTCGTGATTAGGGTTGTGTTATACAGGGTCAAATTCTAAGGTTTGTTTCACAACTCATGTTTTCCTTTTTACTTTACGGTTGCATTTACATGTCTATTGTACGGGTTTTGTTTATAAGACAAGTTTACGATCGACTTCATTGAATAGGTTTGTGGGTCGTGTTTACCGTTCAGGTTTTCATCCCCAATTTACGGATCAGGTTTATAGGCAGACTTTACTCGTCCTATTTGGGGGTATCGCTTATCTGTTAAGTTTTGTTTGACTTTTCGAACCGAGTTTACGGATCGAATTTACGAATCATGTTGTACAGGTAAAAGGATTTAATCATGTTTACGAGTCGAGCTTATGGGTCGTGATTATGGTTCATATTTTACGGGGTCAAATTTTATGTCGATTTTACAAGTGATTTTTTCGATTCGAGTTCATCCTGGAATTTAATGGTGAAATTTATGCGTTGTGTTTATGGTTCAAATTTATGGAATATGTTTACGAACCAAATTTGTGGGTGTTATTTCGGCACACATTTTATGAAGTCGTATTTTATGTCGATTTCTGGGGTTGTGTTTTTGGTTTCAGTTTTATGGATAGATTATACGTGTTGTGTTTACGGGTATATTTTGTGGGATAGGTTTACGGGTGGAGTTTGCGATTCGAGTGTTGAAGCCAAGTTTACAGATCAACTGTACGAGTCAAGTTTACTAGTCGTTTTTTCGGGTTGTCTTTGCAGATTCAGTTCATGGGTCAATTTCACCGATGAGTTTCCGGGTTTAGATTATGGACATATGAGTTGGGTTTATAAATCAAGATTACAGGTCTTGTTTTATAGGTCAAATTTGATGGTCGAGCTTACAACTCAGATTTACAGGACAAGTTTTAAAAACGAGGTTGTGGTTCGTGATTAGGGTTGTGTTATACAGGGTCAAATTATAAGGTTTGTTTTATGACTCTTGTTTTCTTTTTTACTTTACGGTTGCATTTACAAGTCTATTGTACAGGTTGTGTTTATAAGACAAGTTGACGATCGACTTCATTGAATAGGTTTATGGGTCGTGTTTATGGGTCAGGTTTTCATGCCAAGTTTACGGATCTGGTTTATAGGCAGACTTTACTCGTTCTGTTTGGGGGTCTCGCTTATCTGTTAAGTTTTGTTTTACTTTTCGAACCGAGTTTACGGATAGAATTTACGAATCATTTTGTAAAGGTTAGATGATTTAGTCAACTTTACGAGTCGAGCTTATGGGTCGTGATTATGGTTCATATTTTACGGGGTCAAATTTTATGTCGATTTTACAAGTGATTTTTTCGATTCGAGTTCATCCTGGAATTTAATGGTGAAATGTATACGTTGTGTTTATGGTTCAAATTTATGGAATAAGTTTACTGACCAAGTTTGTGGGTGTTATTTCGGCACACATTTTATGAGGTCGTATTTTATGTCGATTTTAGGGGTTGTGTTTTTGGTTTCAGTTTTCAGTCTAATATATGGACAGATTATACGTGTTGTGTTTACGGGTATATTTTGTGGGATAGGTTTACAGGCGGAGTTTGTGATTCGAGTGTTGAGGTTGAGTTTACAGATCAAGTGTACGAGTCGAGTTTACTAGTCGTTTTTCCGGGTTGACGTTGCAGATTTAGTTCATGGTCCGATTTCACCAATGAGTTTACGGGTCTAGTTTATGGACATATGAGTTGGGTTTACAAATCAAGATTACAGGTCTTGTTTTATAGGTCAAATTTAATGGTCGAGCTTACTACTCTGATTTACAGGACGAGTTTTAATAACGAGATTGTGGTTCGTGATTAGGGTTGTGTTATACAGGGTCAAATTATAAGGTTTGTTTTACGACTCATGTTTTCCTTTTTACTTTACGGTTGCATTTACAAGTCTATTGTACGGGTTGTGTTTATAATACAAATTTACGATCGACTTCATTGAATAAGTTTATGGGTCGTGTTTACGGGTCAAGTTTTCATGCCAATTTTACGGATCAGTTTATAGGCAGACTTTACTCGTCCTGTTTGGGGGTGTCGCTTATCTATTAAGTTTTGTTTTACTTTTCGAACCGAGTTTACGGATAAAATTTATGAATCATGTTGTACAGGTTAAAGGATTTAGTCAAATTTACGAGTCGAGCTTATGGGTCGTGATTATGGTTCATATTTTACGGGGTCAAATTTTATGTCGATTTTACAAGTGATTTTTTCGATTCGAGTTCATCTTGGAATTTAATGGTGAAATCTATGCGTTGTGTTTATGGGTCAAATTTATGGAATATGTTTACGAACCAAGTTTGTGGGTGTTATTTCAGCACACATTTTATGAGGTCGTATTTTATATCGATTTTAGGGGTTGTGTTATTTGTTTCAGTTTTATGGATAGATTATATGTGTTGTGTTTACGGGTATATTTTGTGGGATAGGTTTACGAGCGGAGTTTGCGATTCGAGTGTTGAGTGTACGAGTCGAGTTTAGTAGTCGTCTTTCCGGGTTTACTTTGCAGATTCAGTTCATGGGTCGATTTCACCGATGAGTTTACGGGTCTAGTTTATGGACATATGAGTTGGGTTTACAAATCAAGATTACGGGTCTTGTTTTATAGGTCAAATTTGATGGTCAAGCTTACTACTCGGATTTACAGGACGAGTTTTAAAAACGAGGTTGTGGTTCGTGATTAAGGTTGTGTTATACAGGGTCAAATTATAAGGTTTGTTTTACGACTCAGGTTTTCTTTTTTACTTTACGGTTGCATTTACAAGTCTATTGTACGGTTTGTGTTTATAGGACAAGTTTTGGATTGACTCCATTGAATAGATTTATGGGTCGTTTTTACAGGTCAGGTTTTCATGCGAAGTTTACGGATCAGGTTTATATGCAGACTTTACTCGTTCTGTTTACGGGTCTTGCTTATCTGTTAAGTTTTGTTTTACTTTTCAAACCGAGTTTACAGATCGAATTTACGAATCATGTTGTACAGGTTAAAGGCTTTAGTCAAATTTACGAGTCGAGCTTATGGGTCGTGATTATGGTTCATATTTTACGGGGTCAAATTTTATGTCGATTTTACAAGTGATTTTTTCGATTCGAGTTCATCCTGGAATTTAATGGTGAAATGTATGCATTGTGTTTATGGTTCAAATTTATGGAATATGTTTACGGGGCAAGTTTGTGGGTGTTATTTCGGCACACATTTTATGAGGTCGTATTTTATGTCGATTTTAGGGGTTGTGTTTTTGGTTTCAGTTTTCAGTCTAATATATGGATAGATTATACGTGATGTGTTTACGGGTATATTTTGTGGGATAGGTTTACGGGCGGAGTTTGCGATTCGAGTGTTGAGGTCGAGTTTACAGATCAAGTGTACTAGTCGAGTTTACTAGTCATTTTTCCGGCTTGACTTTGCAGATTCAATTCATGGTTCGATTTCACCGATGAGTTTACGGGTCTAGTTTATGGACATATGAGTTGGGTTTACAAATCAAGATTATTGGTCTTGTTTTATAGGTCAAATTTGATGGTCGAGCTTACAACTCAGATTTACAGGACGTGTTTTAAAAACGAGGTTGTGGTTCGTGATTAGTGTTGTGTTATACATGGTCAAATTATAAGGTTTGTTTTACGACTCATGTTTTCTTTTTTACTTTACGGTTGCATTTACAAGTCTATTGTACGGGTTGTGTTTATAAGACAAGTTTATGATGAAGGATTGACCCCAACCAAGGATGAAGCCACATGCTTAAGAAGACTAAGCATGTTTAAAAAGGAAGTTCACTAATCCTTCATCCCTTTCATTTATGTTTGTTATTTTTGATTCCCTAAGTTGACTTAGTTGAATCAACTTTAGTTGACTTGTTGACCTTTGACTAGGTTTGACTTGTTCACTATAGTTGACTTGACTTAAGCCAACATGCTAATCTATGTTTATTTGCTTTGTAGGTTAATTAGGAGTAAGAAAGCAATGCTAGGTGGCGCATGGTGATTGGGGAGCATAAATGATGTGGAGGAGAGAGTAAAGCAAAGGCATAAAGCATAAAGTAAAAGGCATGAAGCAAGTGTACCTATGTACCTTTGGTCTCTTTTGTTTTTAGCACACTTTGACCACTTTTTGGAGACATATGAGACACATTCTTTGTCTCCTTTTGTGCTAGAACGAAATTAGCCTTGCACACACCATAGTTAGCTCTTTTGTCTCTCATTTTTGTAA
>Ga0214544_1011605_pt1 | contig 12062 bp, 5 predicted proteins | sample CNSS3metaG_FD_160074 | JGI IMG/M metagenome (GOLD analysis project Ga0214544, IMG submission 160074) | Root nodule microbial communities from cowpea collected in UCLA plant growth center, Los Angeles, California, USA - CNSS3 | ecosystem: Host-associated > Plants > Roots > Nodule | place: USA...
TGAAATTCGAGACAAGAATATATGAGAGCGCTTTGTCGTTCAGAGCAATTGAGAATACTTTTTCGAGTTATAAAATAGAATCAAATATCTTATTTATATATATATATATATATATATATATATATAAATATTTATTAATCAATTAATTAGTGTTAAAAGATGATAAAAGCGTTTCCAAACTTTATCAGCATATTCAAGCTTAGTAAATAGTTCAATCAAATAGCAAAAGGCTTCGTGTTGTATGATACAACGTCTAGATAAATTCAACTCAATAGTAACAAAATCCATTACAATTGGACCAGTTGAAAACTAATGGCTTTTCAATTCTTACAGTTTGGACTACATTTCAGTACCTACCCACGTGTTTTTAAATAGTTTTAAAAATGACAACAAAATTAAGAATAAAAAAAGGAAAACACTGACATAGCTCGATGACAGATATAGTTGTCGGTCCAATCCTTTTGGTTTTAGCGTCGTTCTATCTAGCATCATTCAGTTCCAGAATATTAGTTATAGTTGAGTTGCTGTCAGGCCTACTGATATAGTATTAGAGAAGACGAATTTGGTGTTGATGAATTGCTTGCAGGCCGTCACACTATCGAAAATTATGTAATTTCAATTTTTTATTATTAATAATTTAGTAAAGGCCTAATACTTGGTTATTACCTGCAGCGATGTATCTCCTTCTTCAAAGACCAACAACGCTCCTTCAACAGCTTAACAATGCCAAACCGCAGCAACCACTAACCAACCTTCTCCAAGGACGAATCACCATTCTTTTCTTGAACTGGAATTAAGTAAAATGATATGGTGCAGGAAGAAAAATGGTAGGCTACATGAAATAATTGTCAATTATGGAACAAGTGATTTCAGTCCACATTTCATGTGGATATAGAATCCCATTCCATCATTTTTGTTTTTGACCACAACCATATTTGAAAAAAGAAGAAGATCCAAATCACCTTTTGTCATGAAAATTTTTAATTATAAGAATTAAGCAAGAACAAAGGAACACAAATCAGATAGAATCTTACAGGAAATATCATTTACTAAGATATGAATTGAATGTGGATCCTTAGTCGCTACATATGAAAGTGAAACCCTTAACTCTTACAATTATATTCATACAATTATTTCTACACATGTATTGAACAGCTCTCACTCATATTTAACACGTCTAAAAGTACAGGGTGTCTAACGTGTCAAATAATTCAACGCTGATTCCATAAATTTTGAATTACACTGTCCACATAGATCCACTTTTGACTTCAAAATCTGTAATAGACATGGTGAAAAATAAATGATTGTATATGTATGTACGATGCATTGATTCTAAGTACATGCACTTGAAATAGGTAACAGAAGGAGATAGCAGCTACAGAGAGGAATCTGTCATGGAGAGAAGTAGCAGAGCGGATGAAAAGAAAATAGGAGGAGCGAAAGTTGCAAGCCTCTTGCTAGGTACTGAACAAATGATCGATTAATTCACTTTTCAATTTTCAAGAAATAGTTTCAAATATAACTTTTACAGTTGTTAGTAGAAGGGTCAATAAATCCATTGTATATGATAATTCGTGACTGAATGCACTTTTGGTTTGTTGTCAGTGAATCAAGCACTAGCTACACTAGCCTTCTTTGGAGTGGGAGTGAACTTGGTTCTGTTCCTAACCAGAGTTCTTGGACAAGACAATGTGAGTGCTGCTAATAATGTCAGTAAGTGGATAGGAACTGTTTACATGTTCTCATTGATCGGAGCATTTCTGAGTGATTCATATTGGGGACGATACTTAACCTGCACGGTGTTTCAGCTTGTTTTCGTTTTGGTATTCTACTCTTAGTCTTTTATTTTGACATTTTTATAAACAACGCTATCAACTCTTTTACCATCTGAATTTTTGAATTCAACAGAGCACTTGCTATTTTCAATACCAAATAAAGAAATTGTGAGCATCATTAAACACAATGAAGAAGTTCAATTCACTTTATCTTTTTCTTTTATTCACATAAAATAGCCAACAGAGGAAAATTAACCTTATTGTTTATCTACTAGAGAAGTAAATAACTACCAGGATAGGAAATAGAGGCAGCACCCTTCGATAGCAATGTCCGAATCACCTGTTAAAGAAAAAACAAAACATAACATTCAACACTTCTACCTCACACAGTGAACATAAAATCTTAACCAGGAACATAAAAGGTATATGGACAAGGAACCTCTAGAGATGGCACGACGACGGAAAGGGGAAACAGAGACAACGCGACTGAGATGAAGCGAAGAAGACAACGCCGACGGAGATGGCGCAACGGCGTGATGGAGATGGCGCGACGGCGTTACGGTGATGGCGCGACGGAGATGGAAGGGCACGACAGAGATGGGACGACGCGACGAAGACGGGACAGCGCGACGGAGATCGCTGCACGCGATGGTTGGCTTAGGTTTTCGATTGGTTAAGGCTAAGACACTGAACTTAGGTTTTCGATTGGTTGAGGCTGCAACACTGAACTTAGGTTGTCGGAAAATTTCATTCTAATTTTTCTGATTTGGGAGGAACACGTGTCTTTGCTCGAAGAAAAATGTATTGCAATTTGCAGAGGTTATAAACCTCCTCCAAAAAAAAATAAAAAACCTCCTCTATTATCAATTTTTAAAAAATCTATCATAACCAGCTCATATAATCTCTATTTGTGGAGGTCTTTTTAACCTCCATAAAATGACCCATGCTATATATCTTTTTTTTTGTAGTGTACTATCATTCTCACAAAATATTATATGCATAATTTTAACTTAGTCTAATTTTGTTTCTTCATGATTTCCTAGTTTACACCTTATATTCTTATTCTAACCTTCACTAGTACTAACGAGGATTAGGGATGACAATGTGGTCAGGGTCAACCTGTTTTGGCTTACCCAACATAAGTCCTGGCTTATGAGCCTACAGGACGACCCACATGAAGATTTGTTTTTTTTTTGTAATTATCTAGTTGTAATATTTCTTGTTACAACACAAAATTATGTTTTTGCATTAAATAAGCAGTTTCCTATAATTCATCTTACTTGTCAATTTAGGATATGAAATAGAAAATTTTGAATTATAAATGGATAAAATTGAACATGTCTAGTTCTTCCAATTTTACTTATTATTTTTTCAAAACATATTTCAACCACAAACTAGCATATTGTTACTTTGGCTAATAAACTCAACCATTCCATTCTCTATCTTAACATTAATACATGGAAAACTTTGACATGTAGTACTTTGGCCTCAACAAGGATGAGAATTATTCAAATTCCTATCTCCTAACCTTATTTGCAAATGAGAAAATCACAGAACTTGAAGATGGTGTGCAGTTTCAATGTGAAAGTTTGAAACTCTTTCATATCCCATACAATTGCACATTCAACCTTCTTAAGGAAAAAACGTGCATAACTTACAAGTTCCAACTAACGCAACCATTAACAGGTTGTACTTCCGAAGACCCACAATGAATGAATGAAGAGCCATTACATATAATGCAGCTAAAAAAGCAACACATCGTGATGTCTTAGAAATGATCATTTGTAAGTCTCAATTTCCTATTAACACAATCATTGAATTGTATGTTACCTTTACAAGGTCTACTGAAGAAATATTTTCTCTTCTAAATCCAACTCCCTTACCCTCTTCCACATATCCAAACCTCATTCCGTGTTCACCAGCAATAGTTTATTTCGGAGGACCTCTTTAAAGGGCAACCATCATGGAAAGTCAATGTGATTACGATTTCACATTCACATCAGACACCCTTGCGACCATGTCAATCTGACACACTTGCACGTTTAATGAATTATTAGAAGAAAAAAAACCTAAAAAATAGATTGTGGAGATCGCAAGAGAGTTACTGAAATCAACTATTGTCATCCCGTAATGGTAGTTAATAACCACCTTGTGCATGATACGGTTGATATCAAATATTATAATGGTGTTGCACAAATGATCAATCGTTGGAAAAAAATCAATATCTAAACCCAATCGTGGTACATCCCCACACTTGGCGTAACGTTGAAATGTTCACCCAAACAACAAATATACGTCCACCAACCCTTATAAAAAATATGATGACCTCAAAACCTGGACCTATATTGATTAAGAAGCTTTAGAAGATATACACAAATATTGTAATTTGTTTGTTAGACATGTCAAAATGAGCCAACCTGGATCACATGAGTTGGTTCACCACGAGCTAGGTTGAAAATGAGTGAACCCAACCCGGCTCACTTTATGAGAAGCCAAAAATTTTGCAACCCGGCTCAAGACACCACGAGTTGGTGGATTAAGTGGGTTGACTCACCAACCCACATAAAAATATTAATTTATTAATTTATTTTTAAGTATTCAAATATTTAAATAATTTTTTAAGCAACCTATAACATGACAATCATAGTAAAATCAAGAATCAATGTCTTCATCATGCTCACCACCAATATATGATAAATTGTTTCCAAGAAAGTGTCCATACAGTTCAAGAAAACATGACTAATATTACACATTTTCTGTCATGTTATTCAACAAAATATAAATAAAAAAACTACAATTTTTTTCATGGTAATTTAGACAAAAAAAGTTATAAGACGGTTGCTTGAATAATTTACTATAAAGATTATAGTTAAAGATTAAAGTATCGATGTATATAACTTGACAATCAAATTAATTACACATTCAAACTATTCAAATATTATTGAGCAACATTCTAGCATTCAAAAATATGAAATTTTGAACCTATATGATTAGGAATAGTAAATAATTATTAAAATAATTAAAAAAATTGTAAAAAAATGTTGGTGGGTTAAGTGGGTCAACCCACCTTCAACCTGGCTCAAACCCGTTTAATTCGTGGGTTAAGTGAGCCGGGTTTAGTTCAATCCAGTTTTGAAAAAATTGAATTTTTTTCAACCTAATCTAGCTAAATCCATTTTGACACCTCTAGTGTTTGTTTAATTAAATTTGTAATTATGTCAAATCCTTCTTTAGTTCTTTCTAAAACGTTTCACACACTACAAAAAAAATTGCATTTAACGGGGGTTATTTAGTGAAGGTTAATATAACCTTAGCAATAGATTAACTTAACTGAGGTTTTTAAAATCTCTGTTAAATTCCAAAGCTTTAGTGTTAAACCTCTATAAAATAGTGTAGGTTTTCAAAACCTCCGTTAAATTACAAAGGTTTAACTTTAAACCTCTAAAAAATAGTATAGGTTTTTAAAACATCCCTTAAATTACAAAGGTTTAGTGTTAAACCTCTAAAAAGTAGTATAGGTTTTTAAAATCTTTGTTAAATTACACAGATTTAGTTTTAAACCTCTAGAAAATAGTCTAGGTTTCTTTCAAACTCCATAAAATGTATACAATTATTACTTATAATATTTTTTGCTAATTTATTTCTATGAAAATATATGTAATATTCCTTAAAAATTGTTTATTAAAAAAATACATGTAGATTATTTTCTTTTAAAAAAAGCCTTCCACAATTAATTCACGTGAATTTTGTTATATAAAATTATTCTAAAGTAATTATACTTATTATGATTTATTTTTTAATAATTAAATTAAGTATTGTTATCAAATTAAAGAAAATGTGTTTTATTTTTATGATAATATTTATTTTAAAAAATATGAAAGTAATTTTATAATAAATAAAATTAATTTGCAGCAAACTAATTTTATAAAGATCCATTTTTCAAATTATAAGACATTCTTCCTCTCACATTTGTCAAACGTTGTCCATCTTTCTTCTTCAACTACTTCACACGACCACGACACAGTATTTTTCTCACTACCTAACAACAATCTTACGCATTTTGCTTTCTCCTTTGCTCTTGGCAACATTTTTCTCAGTCTTTCGCTCCTGGCACATAGGTTTGAATTTTGATCTCAGTGGTTCACTCTCTTTTAGGTTTTTGTTTGCACTTTCATTTTCTCTTTTTGCTCTCTCTCCCCTCTCATATGCTCTTTCCATGATTCACATTATTATTGTGATTTTCACATGTTATTGAAATGGTTCTACTGTTAATTGCTATTTTATTTTTTACAGGTTCTAGTGTTCTGCCATTTCAGAGGTTCTACAATTTTCATAGGTAGGTTTTCTCACGTTTTCTTTGATTTTCATTTCTAGTTATGGTTTAATTGTATTTCTTTTTTGTGTAACTCTCTCGTAGACATATTCTAATCCTTTACACAATAATTCTTGTTGTAATTTTATAGGTTAACTTTTTTGGTATCTTTTAACAATGTAAAAGTTAGTGAAAGGGGGAAGTAACGTTGTAATCTGCAGAAAGCATTGTAGTCATGTGGTGGTGAGAGTTGGAAAAGAAGGTGATGTTATATATTTTAGTGCTATAAGTAGAGGTGGCTAAGTGGATAGTAGGAAACTTTTGCAAATTAAAAGTTCAATACAAAATTTCTAAAATCCTCCAAAAGCACTATGTGTTAAGGATCATCATAAGATTTTAGAAAGGATAATGGTTGATCTTGCCTTTATGAATAACTTTGAAAGTGGATAATTTAACTAACCTGATGCACTTTGTTTGCTTTGGATCCTGCATTCCGTGGAAGTGCATCCTGCATCCCATGGACCATTATCTTGTAGAACTAGTTCAAGTACAAGTCATTTTATTACACATATAGATATCCTTCTTCTGTTACATAAGTCTGCATGTATATGTGATAATGATGAATTATGTATCTCGTTTTTTGACAGTGAAAGTGAGCTATATGGGTAAATTCTGTTTTACAGGTACATGAACTATAAAATCAGATGTTATTGTACATATCTGAAGCGTTGTAAGAGTTCAGCATCTAAGAGGCCATAGAGCATATTGTATCTTCTAAAGAGGTATTAAAACCTTATGCTTTAAGTCTTCTTGCTAGTGAATAATGAAAATTTGATATTTCCCACTCTCATGCTTGATGGAGTTAGATTTAAATTATTGATTACTCTTAGCAGATGAAATGTGACTGGGGAAAACATTGCAAGTAATTCACTGTCTAAAATTAAATTATTTCTCCTCTGAAAGAATAAAACATAGATTGTTTAGTAATACTTGACAAATAGACTAAGAGCAAATTAATAGTTTGGTAAACAATCACTACATGTAAGTGGATATAAGAGTTTTATATTCTCTATCATGGCAGCTACAAAGCCAAATTCTGCTACTAAGTGACTGGTTAAAATGCCACTGTATAGTGAAGTAGTTGACAGAAGGTCACGGTAGTTGGGATTGTTTTGTGGCCTAGTTTTAAAAATAGATCCATGGTGATGGTATGGTGAAGGACATGAAAACTTGTACATGAAGATGGGGATGAAGTTGGATTATTTTGTTTGTTTCTTTGGTTGAAGAAATGGGTTTGGTTTGGGGTTGTTAAATACTTCTTTATTTTTTATTCAATTTCTTCTCAGTTGAAAATCGTGGTCCCTGATTTGTTGAACCAAATATCTTTGTGGTTGAATATTTGAATCCACGGTTACATCCCAACCACATACAACACAAAAATAAAGCCCAATAATATGAACACGCTAAAGAGTTCTTCTGAACATGCCTAATCACTCACATTCTTGGAGGCCATACTAGTAGTTGAATCTAAAAAAATTGTCCATACATGCCTCCAAATCTTGTCGTTGGCATGTTCTTCTTGCAAGGGTGAATTCCTTTTCCCATAGGTATTGTTTTGGATCATATTCAACCCTGTATATTTGACCAAGTGATACCCTGATATTGTAATTCAATTAGCTAGAGAAAAGAAAACCACAACTTTGAGCATTGGACACAGGGGCATTTAGGTAGTTGAACACTAAAACAAATAGATGAACTAAAACATGGCAGAAACTAACTTTGTTATGTTTTTTTCCTCTACTTTTTGAGAGAGAAGAAGTATCACGTAAGTTGCACTGGGTGAAAATATCTTTGAAAAGATATACCACCTTATATAGCAGTCACCATGAGAAAAGAAACAGTAAAACATTACATGTACAAGATCAAAAGTCAAAAGAAATAATTGTACGTTAAAAAAGAAAGAGAAAGATATTTAACTATATTACTGAACTACCTGTTTCCAAGAACTGCATGGAGTTCAATGATCATGTTCTCCTTCTCTTGTGAGAATGCTGCTCTCTTCAAACCAGGCCTGAGGTAATTTATCCACCTCAACCTACAACTCTTCCCACACCTCTGCAGACCTGGCATGCAGAATTAAGATTAGAATGAAGTAACTCCACTCCTTCATTGTGCACGTTGCATCAATGAAACAATATAGTATATATATATATATATATATATATATATATATATATATACCAGCAAGTTTGGGGACTAAGCTCCAACATCCATGACCATGTTTGGTGATGTAATCCAGAATCTTCTCATCTTCCTCTGGAGACCAAAGGCCTTTTCGTAACTTCTGTTCGTAGCAACAAGAGTGTCTTCCCATGTGTAGGTGAGTAAGAAAGTGTTGAATCCAGCAATGGTTTTTGTGGAAACCTATGTGGAGGAAGAATGAATGGCGAGAAGAGTAAAAGGTGTTTTGGTGGGGTGAGGGGAAGAGTTATGAAGGTTTAAGTTAAACATAAGAGGGTTATTATTATGGTGAGAGTTATTAGATGTTTGAAGGCTAATCTTGTGCGTGGTAGGGTGAAACCTATTGGCAATAACTCTGTAGAGTAGTAGAGGCCACCACAAGTGCAAACATTCAGTAAATCTGACTGATTATATGTATCCGGATAATTGAGTCTTAGAGTCTTGCTCGTTTGCTATCACATGCTTTGATGATTGATATGTATTCTTGACTTTTAAATTGCATGTTTAGTTGTATGATAAAACCTTTTTACTCTAGCTTACCCTTTCTGTTTGTCTGTGTTTACCTTGTGTGTGGTTTTCTCCTTTTGCGATGATCATCAATTTATTGATGTGAGCAGATGTGGGAACCTCTAGTGGTCATCAGGGTGATGGAAACTCCGTCGCGTAGCTAATCTTGGGTGGGATTCCCTTGCTCCAAGTATTTCTTTAAGGCACTGTGGCCTATGTACTATCTTGCTATATGAGCATGTATTTTTGGATAATTGTCAAACTTGTGTTCTTATTCTGTTCATGGCATCGTGGTGTGCCTTAGTTACTCTTGTAGTATATTTTGGATGATTGTAATGGTTAACACAGATATATTTCGCTGTGTGGCTCTTTATATTATATTGTATGTGATATCTCATTTAATCAAGTTCATTTATTAAATGGGATATTACACCTAACTTATTTATAAATATTAAATGAAATATATTTTTAGTTTCAAATTTATATCAAACTATCAAAATTTTATATTTTTTAATAAAACTTTTTTAAAAATATTCTATACTTTTTCAATTTAAAAATTTCTAAAATTTATATTAAAAATGTTTATATTTTATTTTTGTCTGTACATTTGTCTAAATAAAAGAAACTAAAATACCTACTTAGAATTCGGCTATCAGAAAGTCAAATTACTGTAGGCAATCTACCAATACATGCACAAATACAATTATATTTTCGGTTGACTGGAAAAGAAATTTCTTACATTTATAGTAAAGAGGTCTATTCACAAAATTAAAGATTGGCAATAATTTAAATATAGGTCCGTTGGAAAATTGTCCCTTTCTGTTGGTCCTATTATTGCTTTGTTTTTAATTATTTTTAACCTCAGACCTCAGAGAGATTTTAGGTTAACCTTGTGTTTGGATACAGTATTTCAACAATGCTTAGAAATTAAAATGTTTTGCATTTGAATTGCTTGCAATTAAATTCCATTCATTTTTTAAATAACTTGTTTGGATAAGGAAATTAAAATACTTTACATTTCAATTTCTTGTTTGGAAAAAAAATTGAATTTATTGTGAGATAAAATTTAATTTTAACAATTCGTCTGAGTTGTCGGGCCCGTCTGGGTCGTCGGACTTGTTTGGATCGTCGAGTCCATTCGGATCGTTGGACCCGTTTGGGTCGTCGGACCCGTTTGGGTCGTCGGGCCCATCTGGGTCGTCGTACCTGTCTGGATCGTGGAGCCCATTCGGGTCGTCGGACTCGTCTGGATCGTGGAGCCCATTCGGGTCGTCGGACCCGTCTGGATAGTGGAGTCCATTCGGATCGTTGGACCCGTCTGAATCGTCGGTCCCGTTTGTGTCATCGGGCCTACCAAAGAGTCTAGAATGTGAGGTTGAGTGAGAAGAATTTCAAATTCTACCTATTGTGAGGGTATTTAAATTTTTACTAATTTAGCTAATTGAAATCCCTCAGAAAAAATGGTTGTATTTGAAATGCTTTTTAATTTTTATATCCAAACAAAATATTTTATTACAAAGAAATCTAAATTCTTACTTCATTAAAATACTCTATCCAAACACATTTTAAGATCATTTTCATATTCCCCTGAGCTTATTTTCCTCTATTTAAGTGTCGGAAGAAAAATGGTTATTGCGTTTGAGTGTAAATATTAAGAAAGTAGAAGAGTAAAAAAATAGTTTTGGGACGTGATCATTTTCTGCTCTCCAAATCCCAATTTCAAAGCACGATGTTGAAGAAGCCGTTACTCAGATGCAGTTTATGGTCATGCACATATGTCCCTTGCTTTGACCATTAACCAATTTTCTTACCCTCACACTTAATAAAAAAAGTATATTATTTTAATTTTTTTGTGATTCATTTTAAATTATTTTATATTTTAAGTAAAATATTATTCAATAGATGTGAAATAGGAGTTGGATGGAAAATGTAGTGTTTTTATTATCTTTTTCTATTACGACTTATGGCATATGAGTTGCATGCTCTCGCTTTGAATTTGATGTTGAGATACATGGCGTGGGTCCTACTTTGAATTTAATATTATGATAAATGATATGGGTTTCGCTTTGGATTTATTTTGTTTTTACGGTTTAATTAAATTGTATTTATTTATAAATTAGTAGTCATATTTGTACGATTATTACATACACCATTTTATATATAGTATTTGACACCAATTCTCTTTAGGTGTCAAAACAGGCCAGTCCTGTCTGTTTTTTTCTTGTCTCGTCTTTGGTTTGTCAAAAACAGTCACGTCGGATTGGTCCGTCACAATAAAAAGAGTTGGATACTGCAACCCGTCCCGCCCTGACAAGCTGACTCACCACTTTTTTTTTAAACATATTTGAAACTATCAAACCTTTATCACTTTATTATTGCAAACTTGAATAGATTATAGATTAGTGTTTTATCAAACCAAATCTCTATGGATACAATCTTGTTGTGCTACAATCGAACCAGTGCACTTCTTTGATAATTTATAGACCCTCAACTGGATCTCAAAAATGTTCTTTCTTCATTTTGTCAAAGTCTCCATACTAGATGTGTTTTTCTTCTTCATGGCTAGTGTGCATTTCCTTGAATTGGCTTAAGTAGCATTCTCACATGAAGGTGACAATTCTTCCAAAATTGACAATACTTTACTTAGGAATTTGGTGAAGAAAAATAAGCTTTAACTATTGTTTTGAGAGATCTTAAGAAGTTTCTTGTCCTTTAGCAAACAAAATCTCTTTATGAGATTGAATTAATATACATTTCCTACAATCATAGAGTAAATATATATATATATATATATATATATATATATATAGTGTTATATAAGGTTAGTTTACTTTTACGTGTCTTATCATGTGAAAGCTTTCACGTTTTACTATACATAAACTAAAATTACATAATATTGTATCATTTGTCAAAAGAAACACTTACGTCTTACATGATCTATTATTCTTTTATCAGATTGTCTTTTAGACAAAACATGACCATGTTTTTACATTTTTCAGCACTTAATCAAAATCCTAGATGTTAGACTTTTCCTATAGTAACTATATAGCAACCATAATGCATTGGAAGTTCTTGTAAGCAGTGGCGGACGTACCAAGTGACAGGGGGGAGCCACGGCTCCCCCAACCATTTTTTTTTTAATTTTTTTTTCTATATATTTAAAAAATAATTTTTATAAATTATTATTTTATTTATATTAATTGATTTTTATTTTATTTTATTTTTTA
>Ga0214544_1011608_pt1 | contig 12060 bp, 7 predicted proteins | sample CNSS3metaG_FD_160074 | JGI IMG/M metagenome (GOLD analysis project Ga0214544, IMG submission 160074) | Root nodule microbial communities from cowpea collected in UCLA plant growth center, Los Angeles, California, USA - CNSS3 | ecosystem: Host-associated > Plants > Roots > Nodule | place: USA...
TCTGTTTTAAGTCACCTAAAAGTATTTGGATGTAAGTGCTTCATCTTAAATAATGGCAAAGAAAGTCTTGGCAAATTTGATGCAAAAGCGGATGAAGGTGTTTTTCTAGGCTATGCTACACAAAGTCGTGCATATAGAGTCTATAATAAGAGATTGATGACTGTTGAAGAGTCTATGCATGTTGATTTTGATGAAACTAACCCAAAGTTGCAAGATCAAGTGTCAAAGAATGTAGATGAGGAAGATCTACTACAAGAGCAGATTTCTGCTGCAAAAATGCCCACTACTGCAGGAAATCAATCGGCTGAAAAGGAAAAATAGTCGACTGAAAAAGCTGCAGACATCAACTTGCCCAAGGATTGGATCCAGCCTATCAAAGGACAACATCATAGGTGATATCAAACAGGGAGTATCTAATAGACGTAGAATTGTATTTTGTGAACATGTTGGTTTGTATCTCAAATTGAACCTAAGAATGTGAATGATGCTTTAAATGATAGTAATTAGATTGTGGCTATGCAAGATGAACTCAATCAATTCACAAGAAATGATGTGTGGTTTCTAGTACCTAAAACTGATGATATGAATATAATTGGAACCAAATGGGTTTTTAGAAACAAAATCGATGAAGATGGTAATATTGTAAGAAACAAGCTAGACTAGTTGCTAAAGGTTATAATTAAGAAGAAGGCATTGATTTTGATGAAATTTATGCACTTGTAGCTAGGCTAGAAGCTGTGAGATTACTCTTAGCATATGCTTGCATGTGTAACTTTAAATTGCATCAAATGGATGTGAAAAATGCATTCTTGAATGGTTTCCTAAATGAAGAAGTGTATGTATCACAACCTCTTGGATTTGAGGATCATCTCTAGCCTAACCATGTTTTCAAATTGAAAAAGGCCTTATATGGTTTGAAACAAGCACGAAGACACTGGTATGAAAGGCTAAGCAATTTTCTCTTATCAAAAGGTTATGTTAGAGGTGTAGTGGATAAAACACTCTTCATTAGAAAACATGATAAAGATGTTATACTTGTTCAAGTGTATGTTGATGATATCATCTTTGGTTCAAATAACAACACATTGTGTGAAGAGTTTGTTCCAACTATGCAGGGAGAATTTGAGATGTCCATGATGGGTGAGCTTACATACTTTCTAGGGCTACAAGTCAAGCAACTCAAGCATGGAACATTTTTAAACCAATCAAAATATTGTTTTGACTTGTTGAAAAAGTTCAAAATGGAGGATTGCAAGGAAGCTGCCACTCCAATTGCAACAAATTGTCTTATGGATGCAGATGAGGTTGGCTAACCAGTAGATTCAACCAAATATAGAGGGTTGATTGGGTCTTTGCTCTATCATACAGCAAGTAGGCCAGATATTCAGTTTGGAGTATGCTTATGTGCTAGATTTCAAGCAAATCCAAAGGAATCACACTTTAAGGCTGCAAAAAGGATTCTAAAGTACCTTAAAGGAACAACCAATGTTGGTTTATGGTATCCATGTGATTCTAACATATCTTTTAGTGGCTTTTCAGATTCAGACTATGTAGAGTGCAAATTAGATAGGAAAAGCATAAGTGGTACTTGCCATTTGCTTGGATCATGTCTAATCTCATGGAATAGCAAAAAGCAAGTTTGTGTGGCACTTTCCACAGCTGAAGCTGAATATAGTGCTGTTGGACATCGTTGTGCACAAATCATATGGTTGAAACATCAACTTTTGGACTATGGTGTAAGGCTAAGCAAGGTACCTTTATATTGTGATAATACTAGTGCAATCAACTTAACCAAGAATCCAATACAACATTCTAAAACCAAACATATAGAGATTAGGCATCATTTCATTCGTGATCATGTTTAAAAGGTAGATTGTGAAATCAAATTTGTTAAACTGAAAATCAATTGACGGATTTGTTTACAAAACCATTAGCTAGAGATAGGTTTAACAAGCTAAGAACTGAACTAGGCATTTTAGACATCAAGAATGTGGTCTGATGTGTTTGTAGCATGTTAATCTTATGTACTCATGCATTGGTTTCATACAAATCTACTATTGTATGCAAAAGTTGAAAACTGTCATAGTCAACCTGTTGATTTTGCATTTCAACGTGTTGATTTCACTTAAATCTGCCTCTGTTTGCATAATTCATGATCTGTCAACCTGTTGATTTTGTTTTCAATATGTTTATTTCACTTAAACTGCCACTGAATGGTGAAAAATTGATCTGCTATGATTTTTAATCTACTCTTTTCACAATTCAGTATGCTGATTTCATTAAAAATGAATATGGAAAAATGAAGTTAAATATCACGATTTTCAATTGATTGATTTTCACTTAACCCGACTCTATTTTTAATCTCTAATGCTCTGATGTTGTTTTAGTCAACTGATTCTGTTTTTCAACGTGTTGATTTTACTTAAACTGTGCATTTACTCACGAATTGAATTGTTAAGCTGACCAAATCAAAGAAAGCATTTTTTTGTCAGGTACTATCTGCTCCTAACTGGCCATTTCATCAGCTATGTGTTACTTTTACTGATTTGTTTGACCAAAAAGCATTCTAGTGTACAATTCCAATGTGCATGCAGCTCATATGATCTGAACTGATTGATTCACTCATAAAAACACATTGAAAACATCATGAATGCATGAGATACTGTTTTGGACTGCATTAAATTGATTTGGGTAACCTAAAATGAATTAATTAGAAAAATCTGCACCATTTAATCAACTGTTTCTAAAAATCAGCTTGTTGAATTATAATATTGCACTTGTATTGCTGCATTTGCATCATACATCTCTTAGAAACAGCCATACCAACACTCATCATGCCTCGTCGTTCCCAAAGAGCTATCCAATCTGATGATGAGCACTCCACTCCTCCTACCCCAAGGTCTCCAAATCATGAAAGCCATGGAAGAATTGAAGCATGGTTTGAGAATCATGAGGACAACATTCAAGTGTTCCTTATTGAGATGAATAGGAAGCAGATCAACATTCCTAAGGTGCTGAGGTTCTCATGGCTAAGGGCTGAAGGCTTTGAGAGCCTTTTCCAACAACTAAAGGATCAAAAGTTGAAGTCCTTCCTTGAACTTTCAGGGAAAATCTATCCAGACTTGGTGAAGGTGTTTTTCACCAACTTGGAGTTCAAAAATGATGTCCTACAGTCCAACATCAAGGGTGTTCAAATGGAGATCAACAAGAGAGCTTGGAAAGATGTGGTTGGACTCAAACCAATGGGTGTGCAAGTGAGAAAAGGTGAAACTAGGGCTGTTCCAGAATTCAACAAGATGCAATACTATGGCCAATGCTTGAGAAATCCTATTGTTGAAATCAAACACTTCCATGTTGTTGGTCTCAAGGTGGATCAAAGGTTACTTGGTATGATTGTCACAAAAATCCTTACCAAATGCATGAGCTCAATGTGTCCCAACATGAACATGACAACTATTGCAATGAGAGGTTCAATGCATTGGATGGCCAAATTCCTAATATCCATGATATGCTCCACTCATTCGAGACCATAAATGATCCTCAGGATGATTGAGTGTGGTGGTTGTTTAGGATCATGCATTGCATCCTTGTGTTTGTGATTTTTCAGTTTGAGTTTTGTCTGTTTCAGTTGGTTGTTTTTCATTTTAGTCGGCTAATTGTATCAGCTTTATGCATCTGTTTTATGTTTTCAGTTTTTGTTGGTTGTATTCCCTTCCAGTATTAATCAAATAATATGCAATGCTTGTTATCTTTATGCATTTGTTCTATTTGATGAATCCAAAGGGGGAGAAAAATTAGAAAAATTGGAAAATGGATAATTGATCACATTAAACTAAGCATTAAAATTGGAATCAATAATCAAATCTGAATTTGAACCCATATTATTGATAAGGGGAGCATGATCACATTTGTATACTTGCTAGCTTGTGTGTATTGCTACTGTAAAATGTTTTTCAAGTTCACAAGCTTCAAGCTAAGGTTTTACTTCATCAATTGGTATCCAACAAATGGAAGAATTTTGCAATGAGAGATAGAAGAAGATGGATGAAAGGAAATAGAGGTTGGCTTCATCAAATCAGGGGGAGATTGTTAACATGAGAAGCCAATATGGTTTGCTTCTTGAAGATTTGATGAAGATTGAATGAAGCTCTTTTGAACTATCTTGAAGCCATTACCATTGGAATGAAGCCTACATTGATGAAGGAAAGGGGATATGATGATATCCATGGTGATCAAGGCTGTAACGTGTGCTCTCCATGTAGTTACATCATTAAGAAACTGTATTTGTAGTTTGTAATTCATGTTGTAGACCTTATAGCATTAATTGGATGTAGTTTGGTCTTTATTGTGTTTTTAATCTGTTGAATGGTTTTTCAACAAGTTAAAATGTATCTTTTAATCTGTTGAATGACTTTTTAATAGGTTAAAAGGTTGACTGCAGTAGTCTTCAATTGCAACAAATTCAATCAGTTGATTTAGTTTTTATTCGACTGATTTCACTTAAGTCAAGTGAAATCAACCAGTTGAATTTCGTAACAGTTTGACTACTTAAGCGGTGATTTTCAAAAGAGAAAAAAGTTGATCATTTTAGAGCACGAATTTGTTCTGAAAACTCGTGGAAACTCTCTCCTTCGTGATCATACGTGTTGCAGCTATTGAAGATTGATCTTGGATCAATTCTTGGAGCTTTTGGCTTGGTTTGAAGCTTGGAGAAAGTGGTTTGTGGTAGGCTGGGTTGTGCTACCACTAAGGTTTGATCTTTCTCAAGCTTTGTGTGTGTGCCTGGTGGTTTTCCAAGTCTGCAAGAGGGTTCTTGCTGTGTTGGTGTGATTTTTGTGTGATTCAAGAGTCTTTTGTGGTGTTTTTGCATATTTTGGAAGTGTAAGGGTGGATACTTTGTAAAACTTTTGAAATAGTGCAAAGTCAAGCTAAGGTTGCCTTGACAAACTGGATGTAGCTCAGGTTTGAGTGAACCAGTATAAAAATCTCGTGGTGTCCTCTCTTCTCTAACCTTTCTCTCTTGCATTTTCTTTTTAAAGTTTAAAGAACTTGTGCTTTAATCATCTTTTTCATGTTCTTGCATGTTTTCATGGCATCTGCAGTAGTGAGCATGTTTGTATAATCATTTGGAACTGGTCTTGATCCTTCTTGAGCATTATTTATGGTTTAAAATTCAAATTCGCATTTCTGCATTGTTCCCAGTATTTTAGTCGACTATTTTTCTGTTTCAATCGATGGATTATACCAGAATAGAATCTGTTTAATAAAATCAATATGTTAACTCTGTTTTTGATCGATTGAAAGTGTACAATTTATTACTGTTTGCATTCTAACTTGGTGATCTATTTCATTCAATTAAAGGTGGTTTTTAGCTTGCAAAGATAGCCTAAATTTTTAACTAGCCAATTCAACCCCCCTTCTTGGCTTTTCAACGATTTCGAAACTAACACATGATTTTATTCTTGAAACTTGTGGAAACTCTCTCCTTCGTGATCATACAGTTTGCAGCAGTTGAAGATTGATCTTGGATCAATTCTTAGAGCTTTTGGCTTGGAGAAAGTGGATTGTGGTAGGCTGAGCTGTTATACCACCGAGGTTTGATCTTTCTCAAGCTTTGTGTGTGTGCCTGCTGGTTTTCCAGTTCTGCAAGAGGGTTCTTGCTGTGCTGGTGTGATTCTTCTGTGATTCAAGAGTCTTTTGTGGTGTTTTTGCATATTTTGGAAGTGTAAGGGTGGATACTTTGTAAATGTTTTGAATTAGTGCAAAGTTAAACTCAGACTCCCTTGACAAATTGGATGTAGCTCAGGTTTGAGTGAACCAGTATAAAAATCTTGTGGTGTCCTCTCTCCTCTAACCTTTCTCTCATGCATTTTCATTTTAAAGTTTAAAGAACTTGTGCTTTAATAATCTTTTTCATGATCTTGCATGTTTTCATGACATTTATAGCATTGAACATGTTTGCATAATCATTTAGAACCTGTCTTGATGATTCTTGTGCATTGTTTCTGGTTTAAATCTCAAATCTGCATTTCTGTATTTTTTCCAGTATTTTAGTTGACTGTTTTCCTATTTCAATCGATTGATTATACTAGAACAAAATCTGTTTAGTACAATCAATTTGTTAACTCTGTTTTTTATCGACTGAAAGTATATTGTCCAACACCTTTTACATCCTAACTTGGTTATCTATTTGATTCAATTAAAGGTGGTTTTTAGCTTGCAAAGATAGCCTAAATTTTTAACTAGCCAATTCAACCCCCCTTCTTGGCTTTTCAACCATTTCAAAACTAACAATAAATACCTACTATAGTTCTTTAGTAGATGAAATTAATATTTTTTAGTTGTTATTTCTATGTAATTCTAGTGTATTAGGCTTGTTTCAGTTTTAAATACTCATTTTAGGAGTGTTATAGAGTAGTTGCTTAAGCTTTATATTCACCATTTGATTCATTATTCTAATATGTGATGTTGCTATCATGTATAATCAATGGTTAACTTTCAATTGCTGTCTGTTGATAGCTCAATTGTCCAGCTGCATCATCCATTCATAAACACCATTGTAAGTTTGTTTGAATCATTTGCATAATAATTTACTGGTATCAGTATTATATTTTAAGATTGGGCTGTCATGCATCAATTCCACTTGCTGTTACTTTGCAGTTTCAACTAGTCACTTTGCAGTTTCAGCTAGTCACTTTAAGAGTTGGTCTAATTTCATTTCATGCATTACATCTATATTTTGAGTTCATCATCTCAGATTTCCATGAACCAATTTTCTACAGTAAGCAAATCCTGTCACATTAGCTCCATTTTCTATCCCATGTAAGTTGATTCTCGACCCATACTTTCTACTCTCTGGCTTATTTTTCGCGGTTCCTGCTAGGGTTCATGGTAGTAACCCGTCTTCGTTCTGGTGTAGGTATTTCCAAATTGAAAAAACTGTTTTAGGAGTTGTGGTGCATTTTCTGGTCGTGCCAAAATCCCTCACAGTAGCTTTTGATAAGGTAAGGGTAGTTAGGGTTTCATATCTTTGCGATTATTTTGCTTGTTGTGGGACTGTCCTTATGTTCTGGTATGTTTAAATGTTGCTTTGATGGTATGAATGTTGTATGTTGTATGTATTTCTGGTTGAAATCTGGTTTGGCACGAATGAGAGCAGGTGGGTTCTACTTAACTCGCCCAGGCGAGCTGGGTGCTCGCCCAAAACAAATAGCTCTCGCTTAAGCGAGGAGCTCTCACCTGAGCGAGAACGACAACAATTCACTCGTCTCTCTGTCTTGAGGACTCGCCTAAGCGAAGGCCTCTCGCCTGAATGAGAGAATCTCACCTGAGCGAGATGGGCTAGCTTAAGCGAGACCTTGACGTGCCCGCTGTTTGCAATCTCGCCCAAGCGAGATCTGGTAGCTTGAACGAGGGGTTCCTTAGCTTGAGCGAGATTGACAGTGGTGTTACATATGATGCCTTATATGTATTCTATATGACACAATGAGACTGAAATTGATGAGCTTGGTGTGATTATGCGTATGAAACATAATTAGATGATTGATTGTATATTGGCATGAGATTGGTATGCATGATAATTTTATGGTTGGTTGGTGAAGCATGACTATGGTATGAGTTGGGACATAATTCCATGAATCTTTTTGTGAGATTCATGGTGGTGCCTTGCGGGATGGACATAATTCCATGAACCTCTTGGTGAGAGCTCATGGTGGTGCCTCATGTAACAAACGTAATTCCATGACCCTCCTGGTGAGAGCTCATGGTGGTGCCTCATGTAATTGACGTAATTTCACGAACCTCTTAGTAAGGTTTTGTGGTGTTGTCTCAGCGTATATAATTAAGTAAGGATTCAAGTAAGGATTGCAACATGAAGCTTTAAAGAGCCAGTTAGTCTCACTTAGAGCGTACTAACTAAAGTGGTGAGTGTAGCATGAGACCCTAGTCTTTGGCAGGATAATGACCTTAGATGTTTGAAAGCTAACCTTGTGCGTGGAAGGGTGAAACCCATCGGCAATGACTCTGTAGAGCAGTAGAGGCCACCACAAGTGCAAACATTCAATGAATCCGACTAATTATATGTATCCAGATAATTGAATAATTGAGTCTTAGAGTCTTGCTTGTTTGCTATCACATGCTTGGTTGATTTATTTGTTCTTGGCTTTTAAATTGTATGATAACACCTTTTCACTCTAGCTTACCCTTCTTGTTTGTGTTGGTCTTCTTATGCGATTTTTCCTTTTTACAAGGATCATTAATCCCTTAGTGTGGGCAAATATGGGAACTTCTGGTGATCGTAGTGGCGATGGGAATGTTGCAGCTTAGTTGGGCATGGTTTGGTGTTGGGCTCACTATTGAGCCCACATTGAAGAGTTATTATTATGTTGTAATCCTTTGCTTATGAGCAAGTTTTTGGACATCCGTTGAACCTTTTAATTTTGTTCATTGCATCTTGGTGTGCCTAGTCTTTATTTCAGTTTATTCATGGATAACTATAATGCTTGACGCTTAAACTCCATGACGTTGTTCTTTATATTATATTATATGTGATGTTTCATTTAATTAAGCTTATTTATTAAATAGGACGTTGCATTGGGAGTTAGGGAACCAAAAAAAAATAAAAAGATTTTAATTCCAGTTCACACTGTCGAACCTTCCTCTCGGTTCTTTACTGGTCAAGAGGCTTGGTTAAATGTATGGAAATCATCTTTTTAACGTACTTTTTTTTATCTTTTTTATTTTGGAGTTTATTATATTTGATTTTTTTTCGTTCAAAATTTATCTTTTATATTAAAATTATTTTTTCATAATATGATTATTGTATGTTTCAATTTTTTTTGTTTTCCTAATTTTTATACAATCATACAATCGACAAAGAAATGATTGGCCAAAATGAAAATATGCAAAAGAAGCATAATTAGATTTGCTTGCTAAACGAAAGGTTTTTGGACCTATAGTTCGCACACCTGAAGGTGCGAAACCCATTGGGTACATATGGATTTTTACGCAATTGTGACATTATTAGATACAAAGCACAATTGGTTGCTCAAGGTCTTTCACAAAACCTGATATTGATTTGTGAAAAGACATATTTACTAGTATTGGATGCAACAACATTGTAATATTTGATAATCCTAGTTGCATAATAAGGTTTGCATTTACATCTAATGAATGACGTTACAGTCTATTTGTACGGTTCTCTTGAGAATCATATTTATATGAAAATCCCTAAAGTATTTTATTTACCCAACAAGGAAAATTCTAAAGAGGGTATTCAATAAAATTGAACAAGACCTTTTATTGATTAAAACAATCAGGACGTGTGTGGTATAACCGTCTTATTGAGTACTTTTTAGAAGAAAGATTTAGAAATAATCCTTTTTGTCCTTGTATTTATATGAAAATATTAGAAAATCAATTTGCCATAATTATTGTTTATGTAAATGACATAAACATTGATGGAACTCTTGATGAGCTCACAAGGCAATTGATTGCTCCACGAAAAAATTTGAGATGAATGATCTTTGAAGGGAAAATTCTTGTTTGAAATTAGAAATTGAGTATTTAAATAAAAGTGTTTTTATAGATTAATATACTTATATGATTAAGGTTCTTAAAATGTTCTAAGTGGACAAGACACGTCCATTATGCACTCCTATAGTTGTGAGGTCGTTAGATGTTGATAAATGTTCTTCTTAGACCTCAATAAAATGATGAAGATCTTCTTGGTCTAGAAGCACCATATCTTAGTATCATAGAAACACTAATGTATCTTTCTAATTATACTCGACTTGATATTGCATTTGTTGTAAATTTTTTTAAGCAAAATATAATTCTTCAACTACAAGAAGAAAATGATTTGGAGTAAAACATATGTTTCGTTACCTTAAGGGTACTACGAATATGAGATTATTTCATCCAAATGATTCAGAATCAAACCTGATGGGTTATGTATATGCATGTTATTTTACATATTCTCACAATGGTTGATCACAAACAAGATGTTTGTTCACATGTGGCAACACAATGGTTTCATGATGGTATATGAAACAAACCATAGTAACAATATCATCTAATCATATAGAATTATGAGGAAAGTTATGGATATGTTTGGTTAAGGTCTATTATTCAACATGTACAAGAAACTTGCGGCTATCCCCAACAAAGATGACCATATATGAAGACAATAGTGTATTGAAAGGATGATATAGATATCCAAAAAATTCATTCATGTGAAAATCTGGCAGGTTTATTTATAAAGTCTTTGCCAAGAAGAATTTTTAAGCAATTGGTCCACAAGATTGGACTTCGTCATCTTAATGATGTAAGTTTACACGAGGGGGAGAAATAGAAGGTGTAAAGAACATTATGGTTTTTAGTTTTATATAAAAATATTTTTAATATATTAATGAAAAATTATATATATTTTAATATGAAAAAATATAATAATAAAAATAATTTTAATATGAAAAGATAAATTTGAATGAAAATCAAAATTCAAAATAAGATAAAAAATCCTATATTAAAATAAAAACTATATAAAATTATAAATATATATTAATAAAAAAGTGAAGTCATAAATAAATTAGATTGACAATTAATGCAAACATGATTTATGTTCACTTAAGTGGTGACATGTATTTTATATTTTGAAAACATGTGGTAGAAGTAAGTTTTAATTTTTAATGCACAATGAAGTAAAATAGTTAGAATTTTTTTATAGTTGTTTGAATTATGATATTGTTGTATTAGGACTTTAAAATTGTGTTATTTTAAATGATGAGTTTTGTTCATGTTCTCAGGGGACCAAGTTGTATTCCACAAGTCTGTTGTGTGGCTCTAGTGTTGAGTAGTCGGGTGAAATCTTCTTACTCCAATGAAGCTCTGATGATAACGTAGGTATGCTTGCAAAAGACACTCTGATTCCTAAGTCAGTGCTGGTGATGTTAGTGGATTCAGGGAATATTTAATGCATAATCAATGAATAGAACAATGTGCTATTTATACCTCTTTACCTGTGGGTCCTACTTGGAATGGGCTTTTGGGCCCAAATACCTTTTATAGTTGCCTCTGGATCCAAGGGTAAGGAGAGAAATTACTAAGAGATCCTTGAAGGGTTGATGGTAAGCGTAAGCGTTAATGGGTTGCCATTACTAGATATCGCATACTCACATGGCTGGATACTTCCTACTTGTCTTGACCACCTAGATAAACTGTAGTTGGATTTGGGCTACTTATAGTATGGGTTCTTTAATGCGAGGTAGGCGGTTTGAGGCAATTATTGACAACTATACACTGCATGAAGGGGTTTAGCATTCAGTGTTCAGCCCACTGGATTGCCAATGGCCGCACACTGCAGAGGAGAGTGTTCAATATGGTGTATGCGGCCTAGAGGATTGTTGGTGGCCGCATACTTGAGGAGGGAGTATCTAGCAAAGGGTGTGTGGCCTATGGGATTGCCTATGGCCGCATGCTGGTGATAGGGAGTGATGAGTGCGTATTTTTTCCCTCATTCAGTGTTTAATTCTGGGTATTTAATTGAATTTGTGTGTTTAAAGATTGATTTAATTGGGATTTCCTATAATTGGGTTTATTGAGCATGAGATACAAAAACATGTTAAAAATAGCTTTTTAGTTGCATAAATGTTCTTTGGATATTTTGAGGTGTGTTAATGCAGCTGCAGCTAAGTTGAGCTCATGGAGGTGTGGAAATAAATTGATTAAAGCTTCATGACACCTTAAAGATAAATCCAAGAATAAGAAATTATCAAAAGCACAAATATTCAGGCCAAGCATTGCATGAAGACGGCAAGAAAAACTTGAAAAAGTGAAGAAGTTTGGTTAAACCAAGAAGAGAGGAACAAAAAAAATTGGACCTTGCGGTTTTCTTTATCTTTATGATAGAAGATAATTTGGGAAAAATATATCTTTAGATATTTTATTTGATATTTTTAAATAATTATCTTATTTAATTATATCATAAAATATTAAAAGATATTAACTACCAAATCTTTTTAAATATGACAAGATTTTCTGGAATCTTTTTAGATCCACAACAAA
>Ga0214544_1011610_pt1 | contig 12059 bp, 8 predicted proteins | sample CNSS3metaG_FD_160074 | JGI IMG/M metagenome (GOLD analysis project Ga0214544, IMG submission 160074) | Root nodule microbial communities from cowpea collected in UCLA plant growth center, Los Angeles, California, USA - CNSS3 | ecosystem: Host-associated > Plants > Roots > Nodule | place: USA...
ATATATATATATATATATAACAATCTCTCAATAACCAAAAAGAATATAACCCATTAGTTTATATATTATTTTGATCCAGTTTATTCAGTTCAGTTCTTTTATTATTTTGAGCGTTCAATTTGGTTCTTGTTTTGTTAAATTATGTTCAATCTCGTCCTTTTCGTTGACATCGTTTGAATTGATAACGACATAATGTACATGCTGATACTGTTCATATTACATGAACCATTTTAATTATGATTGTTTGTATTTTGTTCAAATAAGTCTATTTTTATTAAATTTGTTCAATTTAATCTCATTATCCACTTTATTATTTCCAACCTCCACTTCATCATGACCCTCACCATGAACTTTTCATCACTCTCGCCCTCCATTTCATGACCATTCACCACTATTACCACTGCCACCATAACCACTATCGTCGTCGCCACCACTACCAAATCAGAATCACCACACAACAACCACAACCACACTAAAACCACTGCCACCACCAAACTAAATCCACAACCACCATGAAACCACCCCTTATAACCACCACCGCCACCACATAAAATCACATTCACCACCATTACACTATGGGTTTAGGTAATGGTAGTGAATGTGATTTTAGTTTGGTGGTGGTGGTAGTGGTGGTTTTAGTTTGGTGGTGGCGGTAATGGTGGTGGTGACAGTGGTGGAGGGTCATGAAATGGAGAGTGAGAGTATGAAGGAGTCCATGGTGATGGTCATGATAAAGTGGAGGTTGAAGGTAATGAAGTGGAGTGTGGGACTAAATTGAACAAATTTAACTAAAATAGGGACTTATTTGAACAAAACACAAACAATTTAAAACAATCTACTATCATTATCAATTTAAACGATGTGAACAAAAAGCATGAAATTGAACATAATTTAACAAAACGGAGACCAAATTGACCGTCCAACAAAAAAGAGGGACCAAATAGAACTACCTGGACCAAAACAATATTTAAACCTAATAAATGTTTTAATTTCTTAAATGCTAGTTTTTTTAATCAATATGCATTCACGTTTAGTATATAATCTTAGAGATGTAAAATTATACTCTTTTATTTTAAATTGGCGTCAAATTTTAGGTTGATCTCTTAATGAAATATGTTAATTTATGTTTGTTACAACCATGTTCAACGTAAATTTATACATGTTAATATCTCCAACATCACAAACCACCCCATGTAAGACCCACCTTATTTTTTGCCCTTATTTTTAAAGGCCCACCCTAATCAGTTGGGCCTAAAGGTTGGCCCATAGGGTGTCAAGTAGAGATGACAAATAAATATGTCCCCGTGGGTATTGTCCGAACCCGTCCCCGTTTTGACGGGGAATCCCCGCATTGACTGTGTATGGATATGGGTATGTGGAATCCCCGACTTTTTCAGTTGGGTATGGGGATGGATATGGGGATGTACATATCCCCGCCATAATACCCGTCCCCGCCATATCTCCATTCTCGTTTAAATTATTAAAATATTCACAATTAATTAAGTAACCATATATATATATATATATATATTCTATTTTTTATTTCTTTTAATTATTTGGTTTGTCATGAAACTCATTCGCATCTCCAATATATTTTTTTATCTTATCATAACCTTTATGTAATTGTGTTAAAATGATGTATGTTAATTAAAAATAATTTATGCCTCACATTTGAATATTTATATTATTTTTTAATATTTTTATTTATTATATATTTTCCTTTCACATGAGAATGTTTATATCTCAATTTAAGGTAATATAAAAACAAAATCTTTACTTATTATTATTATTATTATTATTATTAATTTTTGTTTAATTTGAAGAACTCTTTTGTTTCATTAAAATAATTTTCGTTATTTTTCAACCATTGAGTATATATGTTGATATTTGAAAAGTTTTCTTAGTTCTCTAAGATATTTTTCATCTTATCATACCTTAATTATACATTTGATTTCCTTTGTGCGATTTCTTTTGATAGTCTCTCAAATTATTTCTAAAACACACATTTGTTAGTTTTTTAATATTTTTATTTATTGATTTTATTTTCATCATGTAGAATAATATTTTGATATATTCTATCTAATTATTTTTTATTTTATAACTCATTATTAATCATACTATAATTTTTTCACTTTAAATTATGTTTTAAGTGGTTAAAATTTTATATATATATATTGATATTTAGGAATAGTATATGATAATTCACTACAAGAAAAACATGAAATAGTGACTGATTTAGTCAGTAACCCATATCAGTCACTATTTTTCGTCATTGGTGGTAGTAGTTGATTTATTATCTGAATCGATAATTAAATTAGTGACCGATTCAATGATCGAATCGGTACTTGATTTGTGACCAATTTAATTACTAATTTATTTGTAATTTAATGACAAATTTTTTGGTCACTAATGATATTTCTATTTAATTTAAGCACTTCAAACATAATTTTTTTAATAATTAGTTCTCTAAGGTATTTTTCATCTTATCATACCTTAATTATACATTTGATTTCCTTTGTGCGATTTCTTTCAATAATCTCTCAAATTATTTCTAAAACACACATGTGTTAGTTTTTTAATATTTTTATTTATTGTTTATTTTCATCAATAGAATAATATTTCGATATATTCTATCTAATTATTTGTTATTTTATAACTCATTATTAATCATACTGTAATTTTTTCACTTTAATTGTATAAATAACTTTTATTTACTACAATATAAAAATTTAATGTAATTGCTATGAATATTTTTTTGTCACTATCTAACATATATTGAAGTTCAAAAGATACAAAATCTATGTCAAAATTTTATTATTATGTTTATTATTTGTTCTTTGTGTCATTTTGATGTATTATAACTTTTATTAGTGTATAAAAAAGAGATTCATTAAAATTTTAAAAATTGAAGTAAACAAACATTTAAAATATATTTTAATTTGAATATTTGTTTTTCTTTTATATTTTTTTGAAATATTTTTTAATTTTATCAACTAATTTCATCAATGTTGTACTTTTGCAAATTTAATAAATGTTTTGGTTCTCATGAAATTTTATTTGGTATTCTAATATAAAATGTTGACAATTATAATATATTTCAAAATATTTGATATGGAAGAAACAATCATCCTCCTTGTTCCTGCAGAGAACAAATAAGATGGGTTAGGCACGAGCGTCACCTTACCATGTAGTCCGCTATCTCCTTAGTTGGCCTCTTCCCAGTCGATACATGTCAGCTTGAACCCAGGAGGGGTTACCTGCAGAAGAGTCTCCGAAGCTCAAGTAAGTCAAAGCTCTCAGAGAGTCAAATCAGTGATTAATGAATGCGTACCTTTAAATGATGGGGTCCACGTGTATTTATAGAGCATTAATGACGTTTGACCATTTCATAGGCTGGGCCTTGACTTGGGCTTTAGTTTGGGCCATGAGTGGGCCTGGGCCCTAACCCAGGCCCTTGAGACCTATTGAACGCGGGGGCTTCGATTTTCGCTAAGTTTATTGGAGTACTCGGCCTGGGATTTAACCTTACCAGATATGCTCGAGTAGTCGGTCCAGACCGACTACTTGCCTAGATGGCTTATGTTGGTGATATGAGGTGCAGGTTGTCCTCTTAGATATTTAGTTTAGGTTAAAACCAGCACAAGTTAGGCTAACTCCGCCTAGCCTGGGTACTTGGCGGTCTCAATGTGCACATTGTTTACTTGGTCGAGTTCGGCTAGGTACGGTACACTCCTAATATTGAATATTTGATAATATTATGTTTTTTTACCGTAATTTTTTTTTCTTTTATAAAAATTAATATTAAAGTAGTTAGAACAAGGTACGGGTATGAGTACGAGATTATACCCGTTACCCGGTGGGGATGGGGATGGGACAAAAGTTTGATACCCGTTGGGTTTGGGTATGGGGATGGGGATGAATTTTTTATGCGGGGATGGGTATGGGATAGCGAAACCCGTCCCCACCCCGCCCCGTTGCCATCCTAGTGCCAAGGCCCCTAAAGCAGTCAAGCTCCTTCATTCTGCACTCACTTGCCAAAATCAGTGCTCTCACTCTTAGCTTTCCTCTCCACAGAAACTCTGCTAGGGCTCAGTACCACCATAGTCAAGCTAGTTCGAACTCATTCCTTCTTCACGTAAGTTATCCCTCATCTCGTACTTCCATTTTTTTCTAGCATTGTTGTCTTGGTTCCAGCAAGGGTCCCTCTTGGTAACCTTGTTTCCCTCTGTTCTACCGTTTTTTTTCCAGCTTAGTAAGTTGTTCCCAAAGCTGTGGTGCTCACTGTTTGGGTATACGAGTCTTTTGGCTAGCTCTTTCCAGGTAAGAGAAGTTAGGATTTTTTTATGCTTTTATAAATAATGTGCTTGTTTTGGTTCTGTTGGGTGCTCTTGATGATTTGATGTATTTTTAATGGTGTGAAAATAATTTGTGTACTGTTTCTGGATGGATTTTTTGGCTTTGCATGCGTGAGAGCAGGTGAGATCTTATATGCTCGCCTAAGTGAGTTGTTTTTCGCCCAAACGAGAAGCTCTCGCCTAAGTGAGAATGGCAATAACTTGCCCCCTTTGGTTTTAAGTGCTCGCCTGAGCGAAGGCCTCTCGCTTGGGCGAGAACTCAAAGTGCTCTCTGTTTTCAATCTCGCTTAAGCGAAAGCTTTTCGCTTGAGCGAGAGACCCCTGTCGCCTGAGCGAGAGCTCCTTAGCTTGAGCAAGATTGACAACAGAGTTGTTTAAATACTTGTATGCTCCCATGATTGATTTGTTTACCCTTTTAAAGCATGAAAATATGATGTCAACGTTTTATGCAACGTGTTTGTGTTTTCTTTAGTTTTTGTTGTTTGGGATTTTGTGTTCTTACATGTTGAAACCAGTGAAAATCTATCAGTTTAGCTTAAGTGAGAGATTTTAGCTTAAGCGAGATCAGTCTAGCTTAAGCGAGAATTTCTAGCATAAGCAAGACCAGTCTAGCTTAAGCGAGACCAGTCTAGGTTAAGCGAGATCAGTCCAGCTTAAGCGAGAATTGCTACAAAATTTTAATTCCTTACTTTAACTTGAACTTGTGGATTGATTCAATTACTTTTAAAAGCATGAATTGGGCGAATGGGTGTGAGTAGAATGGTTTGTGGTCTGTAATTGATAAGTTTAACATGACATTGGCATGTGGCATGTATGAGATGGTTGGTAATTAAAGTGGCATGGTGTTGGTATGAAATACACTTCTATATTCATGCATTGGGAAGGATGAGTTGGTATGGATTCAACATGGAATATGAATGAGGATTGGTTATAAAGGTTGGCATGAGATTTATATGCATGATAAATATTACTTGATTGATTGAATATGATTGGTATGTGGTTAGGGCATAATTCCATGAGCCTCTAGGTGAGACCTCATGGTGGTGCCTTAGTTGGTCGGGACGTAATTCCATGACCCTGTTAGTGGGAGTTCATGGTGGTGCCTCATCTATATAATTTAGTAAGGATTCAAGGTAAGGTTGCATCCTAACGCTCTAAGGAGTCAGTTAGTCTCACATAGAGCGGATTGACTCTTGTGGTGAGAGTAGCAGGAGACCTGAAACTCATTAATAACCTTGTGTAGGGGGATTGAGACATTGTAACACTTAGCTCGGGGGTGAGCAGCTCGGAGGTGAGCATGAAAATCCATCACAAGCGCAAGCATCCGCTGAATCCGACTAGATTATATGTATCTGGATGAGTCGAGTCTGAGTCTTAGTGTATTGGTTGTAAGTCATAACATGATTGGTTGACATATATGTGATGGTCTGTGAAATAGAATGTATTTGTATGATAAACTGTTTTATACTCTAGCTTACCATTTTACTTGTTTGGTTGCTTTGTATGTGGTCCTTTTCCTTTTGCGATGATCATCAATTTATTGATGTGAGCAGATGCGAGAGGTACTCAAGGTCAACAGGGAAGGGATGATTCCACTACGTAGCCCACCTAGGATAGATTATACTACTTTGAGTTTTATTATAGGGCTGTGACACATGTATTTGATTGTCCTTTAAACTTCAATTTGAGTACTGTTGAACTTTGTATTTTGTTTGTATCTGGTATCGTGGTGTGCCTTGTTTTCTTCTAGCAAAAATTTTGGATATTGTACGGAGTAGTGTTATACTCCGGGATTTGTCTCTTATATTCTATCTGTGTGGCATTTCATTTAAATTAACGTATTTATTTAAATGGGGTGTTACACCCCCAAGATTTAAAAAAAATAGATTGATTTTTATTTATTTTTATAAAATATAATATTTAATATTAATAAATAATAAAATAAAAAATTAAACATAATAAAAAATAATAAAATTTATTGAGATATTTTTTTTCTCTCATTTTAAGTTTTTCACATATTGTATTAATTTATTACGTTGCATCTCTTCTTTCGTTTTTTGTTTTGAAAAAGAAATAGAAAGTTAGACATAAATTCATTTTCCTCACTCTTAGTTCTCACTCGCTCTCTCCTAAGATAAAAATGTGACTCTCTTCTTTCTCTTGGTAGGAAAAAAATAATTTGATATTTAGTTTTTTTTTATCTTATGATGAGTTTTTTGTATATTTATTTTTTTATGAATATAAAAAAAATTATGTATTATATTTTTTTATAACAATTTCTTAAATATGACTTGATTATCATATTTTTTTTGAGTAATTATGTCTTAATTTTTGATTAGATTTTGATAAATTATTTTTTAGTCTTAATTTTTTTAATAGGTATATTGATGAAAAATAAAATAATAGATTCATTTTGTTAAAGTTATAGAAGGGAAGATACCCGTTGAAGATGAAAACCATACAAATTTACTTCTTCACTTATCTTCAAGCATGATACTAAGAATTCAATTGTTGAATTAGAGAACTATTTCTTAAGATTCAAAGAATTATAAGTGTGAAGTTTCATATTAATTCTTTTGAATTATAGGCAGAATGTTTCATATTAATTCTTTAGAACTTATTATAAGTGTACTGGACTAGAGGAGTGATTCGGTTGAGGAGTGATTCGGTTGCAGACCGAGAGGACAAGTGGATTTTGGTATCGGGTCGGTGAGGCACCGAGGGAGAATATTAACCGAATTAAGTTTCGTGTTTGGTGTTGTTTTGGCTAAAGAGATGGGTATCACTAGGCTGTTAGTCAAAAGTGATTCCGCATTAGTAGCAGGTTAGGTGACCGAAGAATTCCAAGCTCGTGATCCACAGTTAGCTAAGTATTTAGAAGTAGTCCAATCTGTTGCGAAAAATTTTGTTCTCTTTGAATTTGTGCATGTTCCGAGGGAACAAAATTGCCGAGCTGATTTGTTATCCAAGTTGGCTAGTTATTCGAAACCAGAACAACATAAGTCGGTGATAAGAGAAACGTTGGTAGCTCCTCGGGTAGATATACGGGAGAAGCATCGGGTTTTGGAGATTTTGATGACTGAAGAATCTTGGATGACACCTTTAAAAAGCTATCTTGCAGACAACAAATTACCTGAGGATGTTAATGAGGCGCGGAAAATAAAGAAAAATTCAAGCCGATATACATTGATCGATGGTCATTTATTTAGGTACGGATTTTTCAGGCCTTTGATGATTTGTGTAGAAAGGAGGGAGACGTCTCGGCTCATGGCCGAACTCCATGAGGGCATTTGCGGGAGTCATGTTGGGGGGAGAGCATTGATGTTGCGAATAGTTCGGGGAGGGTTCTTTTGGCCCACCATGAAGAATGACTGTATGGAGTATGTCAGGAAATGCGAATCATGTCAGAAACATGCCGATTGGAGCCATGCTCCGCCAGAGGTGCTACATTCTATTAATACACCTTGGCCTTTTCACACTTGGGGAATAGACATTCTGGGTCCGTTTCCTAAAGGTGTGAGACAATTCAAGTTTTTGATTGTGGCTGTAGAATATTTTACAAAATGGATTGAGGCTGAGCCAGTTGCTGTAATCTCGGGTAGTCGGGTGCAATAATTTATCTGGAAGAATATAATATGCCGATTTGGTGTTCCACGCCGAATTATTTCAGACAATGGAACTCAGTTTGCATGCTCACAGGTGAGACAATTATGTGAAGAAGTCGGGATTAAACAGGTTTTTTCTTCGGTGGAGCATCCTCAGACGAATGGACAAGCAGAAGTGGCCAATAAGGTGATATTGAGGGGCGTAAAACGAAGATTGATGGCAGCAAAGGGAGAATGGCCGAATGAGATACACCGAGTGTTGTGGGCATACCACACCACACCTCAGACGTCTACCCGAGAAACTCCATTTACTTTGGTGTACGGCACCGACGCAATGATTCCAATAGAAGTTATGGAGAGCACGGGAAGAGTGAGGTTGTTTGATGAGGAGATTTCTGAAGTGGGTTTGCGGGCAAACCTTGATGTTATAGATGAAGTTAGGGATTTGACTCAGATTTCTAATGAAGCAATGAAGAGGAGGTTCAAAAGAAGTCATAAGACTAAGGTAATACCTCAGGGTTTTCAGGCGCAAGACTTGGTACTAAGGAAGGCACAGTTAATTCAGATGGATAGCAAGTTGGCGCCAAAGTGGACTGGGCCTTATCGTGAAGTATTGGGGGAAAGAGCTTATAAATTAGAGACACTAGAGGGAAAGGAGATACCACGGATGTGGAATGCGGCTAATTTGCGTTTTTACTTTAGTTGATATTTTGGTTGAATTATTTTGTTTTGTTTTTGTATAGATATTTTTCTTGATTTTAATTTTTAATAATACAGTATTATGTAGTATTATGTGTTTTATTCCGAGCCTATGTGCTTGAAGCATAAAGGACCTATGTGTTCTATCCCGAGCCTATGTGCTTAAAGCATAAAGGACCTATGTGTTCTATCCCGAGCCTATGTGCTTGAAGCATAAAGGACCTATGTGTTCTATTCCGAGCCTATGTGCTTGAAGCATAAAGGACCTATGTGTTCTATTCTGAGCCTATGTGCTTGAAGCATAAAGGACCTATGTGTTCTATCCCGAGCCTATGTGCTTGAAGCATAAAGGACCTATGTGTTCTATTCCAAGCCTATGTGCTTGAAGCATAAAGGACCTATGTGTTCTATTCCGAGCCTATGTGCTTGAAGCATAAAGGACCTATGTGTTCTATTCCGAGCCTATGTGCTTGAAGCATAAAGAACCTCTGAGTTCTATCCCGAGTCTATGCGCTCGAGGTTAAAAGGACCTATGTGTTCTATTCTAAGCCTATGTGCTTGAAGTGTGAAAAGCCTATGTGATCGTGTTCTGTCCCAAGCCTATGTGCTTGAGATTAGAAGAGTTTTGTGTTCTATTAGCGTAGGTATTAGCTAAGAGAGATTAGCTAAAGGGGGTATGATTGAGAGCTCGATTCATGAACGAGTGATTAATTATTTTGGAGTTGTTTGCAGGATTGAGAGCTCGGTTCATGAACGAGTGATTAATTATTTTGGAGTTTGTTTGTAGGGTTAAGAGTGATTAATTATTTTGGAGTTGTTTGCAGGATTGAGAGCTCGGTTCATGAACGAGTGATTAATTATTTTGGAGTTGTTTGCAGGATCGAGAGCTCGATTCATGAACGAGTGATTAATTATTTTGGAGTTGTTTGCAGGATTGAGAGCGCGGTTCATGAACGAGTGATTAATTATTTTTGAGTTTGTTTGTAGGGTTAAGAGTGATTAATTATTTTGGAGTTGTTTGTAGGATTGAGAGCTCAGTTCATGAACGAGTGATTAATTATTTTGGAGTTTGTTTGTAGGGTTAAGAGTGATTAATTATTTTGGAGTTGTTTGCAGGATTGAAAGCTCGGTTCATGAACGAGTGATTAATTATTTTGGAGTTGTTTGCAGGATCGAGAGCTCGATTCATGAACGAGTGATTAATTATTTTGGAGTTGTTTGCAGGACTGAGAGCTCGGTTCATGAACGAGTGATTAATTATTTTGGAGTTTGTTTGTAGGGTTAAGAATGATTAATTATTCTGAGTTGTTTGCAGGATTGAGAGCTCGGTTCATGAACGAGTGATTAATTATTTTGGAGTTTTGTTTGTAAAGTTAAGAGTGATTAATTATTCTGGAGATCTTTGCAGGATTGAGAGCTCGGTTTATGAATGAGTGATTTATTATTTTGGAGTTGTTTGCAGGATCGAGAGCTCCGTTCATGAATGAGTGATTAATTATTTTGGAGTAGTTTGCAGGATTGAGAACTCGGTTTATAACCGAGATTAAAGGTGGTGGAGGTGTGTAGGTGAGTGTATAGGTGATGGTTGATAGAGATTAGTTAAAATAGGGTGATGTAAGGCGTTGACTAAGTTAATTTAAAGGTTGAAATCGTGGAGCGTAGAAATTGGTTAAGGGTGGGGCATAGAACAGATAGCAATCTGGATAAACTACTGAGTTGATTAACTTTTATCTACAAAGTGCGTAATTTCTGAAGTTTTTAAGTGTAAAGTTTAATGAGGAAAATAAGCGATTTAACAGTAAAATAGGGGAAGGTAAGATTAAATATTAAGGCATAATATTCGAATAGATGATAAGGAAATAGGAGTAGCAAAACAACAAAATAAGTTTGAAAAGCGATACAAGAGTAATAAGACTAGAGCGATAAAATAAGGACTCTCAGTCATCAGTGTCCACTAGTTGTCCGTTAACCACCGACTTAGAGATATCTGCTGGAGATAAGTCTGCATCTGGATAGAGAACTCGGACTTGTTCAAGGGCCAGTTGGAATCCCATGTTCAGGGAAGAACCGATCCGATCTTTGAGAAGTTCTGAGTTGTTGAGGAGATCCTTCTCTTTGAGAGTCCAGTTTTCCTTCTCGGCTTCAAGGGTTTTCAGTTGGTTCTGCAAATCAGCAAGTAATTCATCCTTTCTTTTTACTTGGTTGGTTAGCTCGATGACTTCATTGGTCAAACGAGAGGATTTGGTTTTGGAAAGTATCAAGGCTTGGTCTTTTTGCTCTAAGTCAAGGGATTTCTGAGTGGATTGGAGGCTAAATTGGTCCATCAGCATAAGGTTGGATGCTTCGACCTTATGGAGATTAGCCAGGATGCTTTCATGAAGAGTTTGGAGATCATGGGTTCTTAGCAGGCTAATGTCGTGACGGAGGTAGTTGTGTTTCCAACTATGTTGAGAATGAAGGAATTGTTAAAAACAGATATGTCTAATTATCTTAACCACAAAGGGATCTGAGTTGATTAACAAGCTTTTATATGGTTTAAGATGATTCTTGAATAAATCTTTAGGTTTTAAAGCTCAATTAATCAATTTCGCAGTTCTGGGTTAATGGACTGTTTAAATCAATCAAGAAAGATTATGAGAGAGAAGAAAGAAGCAAGACACACAATTTATACTGGTTCGATTCAAAAAGAATCTACATCCAGTCTTCTCCTAAGTAACACACTTAGGAGGATTCCACTAAACATAAAGGTTCCAAGAATTACAAGCACACCTATGTAATTCTAACCCCAAAACCCAAGAACTTGATTCAACAATCAAGAACTCCCCCTAGGAGCAATGCATCCACACAATTGCACCTAGGTCCACACTTCAAACACTGAAGCTACTGTAATCAGAGATACAGAAAACAAAACAAGAAACGAAAACACCTAAGTTGTGCAGATTTGACTTGATGCTCCTTGAATCAAGCAAGATCCATCTTGGTAGAATCAACCCTCAATTCTTCTTGGATCTGTACTTGAGTTATTGCAGAATCTTCTGAAGCTTTTGTGTCTCTCAGATTGCTCTTTCTCAGATGAAGACTGCGTGATCTCTCTCAAAAATTCCAAACCCAAAACAGATTACAAAACAGCTTTTATACAAAGGTTTTTGCTGTCACTAATTCAATTAGCAATTTACCTAATCGATTATCGTGAGTATATTTTCACTTACTTAGTACAATACTCAGCTAATCCATTAGTTAAAGAACTAATCATATGCAGAATTACACAGCAAGCCTGAAATACAATTGATAAAGAGAAGCTAAAATCCTGATGCATATCCTAACTGGACCAAGCTATGTTTTATCCCAGATCAGTAGACATCATCAAAATTGTTCTTCATTTATGGATGAAAGGCTCCCC
>Ga0214544_1011614_pt1 | contig 12053 bp, 9 predicted proteins | sample CNSS3metaG_FD_160074 | JGI IMG/M metagenome (GOLD analysis project Ga0214544, IMG submission 160074) | Root nodule microbial communities from cowpea collected in UCLA plant growth center, Los Angeles, California, USA - CNSS3 | ecosystem: Host-associated > Plants > Roots > Nodule | place: USA...
CTAATTTAACTATTTCAAATAACATACACATATTACAAAACCTAAATAACTAAACCCATAAGTCTTCAATGTATCTCTTGAATCGAAGCATTCTTTTAAGTCTTCAACATTTTTCCATGCATCATCACCAAGTCTTCCATATTTCTTCATAAGTCATCATCATCATCAAAACTCTTTATTGGAGGAAGATGCTCATCTTCTTCTTTTTGTCAACAACTAATTGATGTAAATGAGAACATGTTGTTGTAACTTCTTATGTACTGTAAGAAATATTGGCTTGTAGTGTCTTTCACCTTTCAACAACTTTTGAAGCAATTGAGGAGGTTTCTTCAACAATGGAAGTTGGACTTTTCCCTTTTGACAACAAAGAGAGAAATCAACTTGTTTTAATCTTTTGCATTTATCAGATCTTTCTTCGTACCACAATTGAGCTTGACAATAGGGACACTCAATGGAACAGTCCCCTACATCAACATTTGCTAAGTACATAAAAAACAATATGTTATTAATTAAAAGATATTTATATTTATATGTACAGTATAATAATATAAATTGGCTAAAAAGTAGTGTTCAACCTTGAACTTCAGCTCTTGAATATAAATCAGAGGAGAAAGACCCAATTAGATAATCTAAAATAAAATGAAAAAAACAATTATTAATAAAGGAAAATAAAAAATAAAAAATAATTTTTTATAATCAACCATTATTGATTACCATGATTCTAATCTTCATCAAGATTATTGTCAAAATCCAATATCTTTGAAATAAGTGTAATAACTTCCTGAAGAGAAGGCTGCCCAATTTTACAGCTTCTAAATATTGAGATGATTTACTTGATCTTGCACTGGTATAGCATGGCAGCTTACATATGTCTAAATATTGATTTAAACATTAGCAGCATGAATTTGTAACAATAAGAGTAATTAAAGTATTCAAATTAATTTTGTTAATAGTACAAATTACTACGACTTTGGTTCTCTTCAACATAAAAAAGATTAACAACTTCAGAATAAGAAGAAGAATCCACAAAAGCAGGAATGAAGCTGCTACCAACAAATTCTTGATCTAACTTGTTAGTAAGTTTATCCAACAGTGGTTGTGTATTATGACAGTCACTTTGAACCATATCTACAAGTATAGACATGAAATATAAAATGATGATATATTAGTTTGTAACTGTTTTCTTATTTGCATATTCTATGAATTTGTTCTTATTTCACATTTAAGTACTGTGAAATAGAGACATAATTATAACTTGGATTGTTACCTTTGTTGTTAATGTTGGTTTTGTGCAAAATTGGACCATTGGTGATTTCAATTGAATTACCAACCATTCCAGATCCAATGGAGGTAGAACCATGAATTTTTTTACATGAAATGTTAGTAATTATTAGTAATAAAAAAACTATTAAAGGAATTGAAATAAAGATAAAATAATATTAGATTTATCAAGCATGATATTACTTTTTTCTGCAATCTTTTGATTCGTAATAACTTTCCTTCTTGTTTTTGCATTCTTATAATTAAGTTGGTCAATGTCTGCAAATTGAAATTAAACAAAATTAAATAAAAATGTATCCACTTTAAAATACAAAGATTACATTAAATATAAAGATGAATGAGACATTGTGCATTTCAATTTCATTATTGGGAATTTCAATGAAATTTAAATTCAGTGAATAAACTTACCACGACATGTCAACTCCAACAATGGCTTTCTATTTGAAGATTGAATTGCTTGATCATGTAGGTTTCTATCTTCACTAACAGTAAAGGAGTTGTTGATAGTTGAATTTAGGGTAATATTTTCATTCCATACTGCGAGAATGGTTCAAAAATAAGAAGAGAGCATAATAGATAAAGATCATTTGAAATAAAATTGTTAAACAATGTAATCCAAACTGTTAAACTTTAGCAGTAAAAACAATCTTAGTATGGAATCCAAGTAATAAAGTAATTGCATGTGTTGCATTTTTTATATGAATACCTAAAAAAAATAGGTATAATTAGTCATATGGTACCCAGTTTGGGGCTAGGGTGTCAAATAGGTACCTTGTTTAAAAAAAGTGTGAATTGTATCCCAAGTTTTGAAAAAGTGCTTCAATTAGGTCCCTTTTAGACAGAGTTGACTAACACCGTTAGTCAACGTGCCACGTCTTAGTCTGTGGTTTTTTTTAATTTTTTTAGATTTTTTTTAAAATTTTAAAATTTTTTTTAAAATTTTTTGAAAAAAATAATAAAAATGCCACGTGTCACGTCCCTGTGCCACGTGGCATTTGTTAGTGCCACGTGTCAGTATCACTATCAGATGCCATTGTGTTGATTTCGATTTAGTCCCCATATATGTTTTTTTGTTTCAATTTAGTACCTAAGTGTGTGTATCTGAGTCAATTTTGTCCCAATTTTTTTTAATAATTAAAATCCATTTTTTTATAAAATTAAAAGTAATTAAGTATAAAAGTTTAACAAAAATTAAGTATTTGATATTTATATTAAAATTTATTGGTAAAAGTCATTTTATTAAGTCATTTTTAATGATAAAAAAAATTAGTATAACATTCAAACCAATAGATATTTTGGTTAAACATTAGTAAGAGACAATATTGTTCTATTTAAAAAAAATTAAAAAAACATGAGTACTTAATAAAAAATTAATTAATAAAGTAATATTTTAAAAAGTCATTTTTAATAAAAAATATTAGTATATCATTTATATAAATTTGGTCTGAAATTGAGAGGAACAATATAAATATTAGTACTTAATTTTATAAAAATATTTATACTTAATTATCTTTGTTCCTACAGAGAACAAAGAAGATGAGTTAGGCACAAGCGTCACCTTACCATGTAGTCCGCTATCTCCTCAGTTGGCTTCTTCCCGGTTGGTATATGTCGGTTTGGACCCAGAAGGGGTTACCTGCAGAAAGGACTCTGAAGCTCAAGTGAGTCAAAACTCTCAAAAAGGTCAACTCTGTGATTAATGAATGCGTACCTTTAATTATTGGGGTCCACGAGTATTTATAGAGCATTAATTATGTCTGGTTATTCTCTGGGTCGGGCCTTGGCTTGGGCTTTGGCTTTGCGAGAGTTTTGTATTCAGAGATCTTGTGTGCATTTTACTGTCTGACTAGTTCCCAATTTCAGCCGACATCTTTCCGTAAACACGAAAAAGGTATGTCTAGTAGCGATAGTATATCGTTGTCCACATCTAGTAGTGAGAGTATGGGGTCGGAGAGGAGTAGAGATAGGCAAGTAGATGAAGAGGGTACTAGTTCCGGAGGTATGACGAGTAGGATTCCCATGGAGACGGTAAGGGAGGTTCGAGAAGATCCCCCTGAAGAATTGGCTGAGAGTGACTGGCCAGCCAAAGGCGGTTACGGGTGGGCGGCTGCCAATGTCCGTAATCAATCATCTTTGTTCTGGTGGTCTCGTTTATTGAACTCCTGGTTGAACTGTACGCTCGTCATCTCGAAGGGGGTAAGCGGTGATATTGTTTCCCTGGAGAGGGTTAGCACCGTTGACCGTGTGTGTCACGGGCAGGAGGGGCTGTGGAGAAATTCTTTTATATGTACATGTGTCACTTTTCGCAACTACATGTACGACTACCGTTTGATGATTTTACTATGGGTGTGTTGCGCGCATTGAACGTGGCACCTACACAGTTGCACCCGAATAATTGGGCTTATTTGCAAGCTTTCCACGTCTTGTGTCAATCTCTATATCTGGAGCCTTCTCCTTACGCTTTTTTGTACTTCTACGACACCAAACCCCGTCAGCCGACTACTTGCCTGTCTCTGATAAGTCGTCCTAGTATCAGTAGGTTGGATGCATTTTCCCAGTCTTTCAAGCACTTCAAGGACGGGTACTTCAACGATGTTGTGAAGAAAGAAAGCAAACCTCATTTCTTGAATGCAAATGGGAGTACAAAATTCCCATTTAGCTGGACAGGTAGTCCTTCTCAATACAAGGATATGGGGATGGATGAGTTATCGGCGGGGGATAAGGAGGTGGTGGGAATCTTAATGAAGTGTGTAGTTCACAGCGCAGGGATGGTTCGCCAATTTCAACTGGTATCATGGCGTTTGCGCCGTAAACTAGGCTAAAAAGGGATTCGTTTGTTGCTGATTGAGGGGTGCACCTGTAAGCCCATAGCACTTCTACTAACTCTTCGGGCCATCGACCTTTGGCGTTGTCTAGCCGTTTGCGCAGTTCCATTAGGATAACCTTGTTGGCCGCCTTTGCTTGTCCATTAGTTTGTGGGTGTTCCACAGAACTTGTGATGTGTTTTATGTCCAGGCCAGTGTAGAATTTTGATAGCTCCTTATCTATAAATTGTTGGCCATTGTCAGTAATGATGGTGTGTGGGACGCCATATCTGCATACGATGTCCTTCCAAACAAACTGTTGAACCTGCTGGGCCGTGATAGTGGTTAATGGTTTGGCTTCTATCCATTTGGTGAAGTAGTCGACGGCTACAATCAGAAATTTTACTTGTCCCTTGCCAGGTGAGAAGGGACCAAGTATATCCATTGCCCATTTTGCGAAGGGCCATGGGGATATTATGTGATGGAGTTATTCCTGCTTTTGGTGGATGAGGTTGCCATGTTTTTGGCATGGTTTGCACTTTCTGACATAGTCCTGGCAGTCTACTTCTATGGTTGGCCAGAAGTACCCGACTCTAAGTACTCTAGTGGCCATGGTACGTGCACCGGAATGGTAGCCGCAAATGCCTTCGTGTAGTTCTTTAATGATATACTATGCTTGCTCTACCGTGACACATTTGAGGAGGGGTTGGCCGTATCCGCGTTTGTAAAGGTCATCGCCTGTCATGGTATACCTGGCGGCCTTAGCCAGCCAAGTTTTGTCCGCATCTTGTGGGGGGTTGCCAGTTTTTAGGTATTGGATATAGGGGGTGGTCTAGCTGTGATTTTAGGGAGGAGCGGTGCTATCCGTTGGGGAGTGGATTAGGTTTTGACAGGTATGTGTTATGGAGGGTATAGATAGTGTTTGCGGCAACATGGATCGGTGGCGAACTTTTAATTTGGTGTTGGCTAATTTAGAGAGGATGTCGGCTCTGATGTTGTCGGTTCTTGGGATGTGTTCGATGCGGACTCACTCAAAGGCGGATTGAATGAATGTTCGGACCAAATGGTAATATTGTAGAAGGATGGGGTGTTTAATCTGGAATTCGACATTTAGGTTTCCTATAGTGAGTTTGGAGTCGGTTTTGCATGTCAGCGTCTTGACACCTACTTCACGGGCAAGGGAAAGGCCGGCGAGGATAGCTTCGTATTCGGCTTGATTGTTGGACGTTTTGAAGGCAAAGTGAAGGGATTTTTCGATGAGGATGTCGTTGGGTTCTTCTAATACAATGCCAGCACCGACACCTTTTAGGTTTGAGGAACCATCTACATGAAGTGTCCATTGGTCCTATGTGGGGGTGTGCTGGAGGTCGTTAATAAAATCTAAGAGGCATTGAGCTTCGATGGGGCCATGGGGTTCGTAGCGAATATTGAATTCTGACAGCTCGACGGCCCAGGATAACATTCGTCCGGCTATATCTGGTTTTTGCAAATTTTTTTAGATTGGGTAGTCGGTTTTGACGGTGATGCTGTGGTTTTGGAAGTATGGGTGTAAGCGGCGAGCTGCGTGGACTAAAGATAAAGCCAACCTCTCTACCATTTGATATCTGGTTTCGGGATCCTACAGTGTCCTGCTAACAAAGTAGACAGGATGTTGCGTGCCTTCTATCTCTTGGACGTGCGCGACGTTGACGGTGTAGTCGGTGGCTGTGATGTATACGAGTAAGGGTTGGTGGGTGTCCGGCTTGTGGAGGATAGGTGGTGAGGTGAGGGTGGTTTTCAGTTTTTGGAAGGTTTGTTCACAATCATCAGTCCACGTGAACCGGGTGGATTTCTTTAAGAGTTGGACTGTGGGTTGGGTTTGTTCGGCCAGCTTGGGTAGGAAACGGAAAATGGCTGTGAGGCGGCCTTTGAGCCATTAGACCTCCTTGATGGTAGCGGGGCTGCGCATCTCGATGATGGCCTTGCATTTTTCTGGATTGGCTTCTATGCCGTGCTGGGTCAGCATAAAACCAAGGAACTTACCCCGGTCGACGCTGAATACACACTTGTCTCGGTTAAGGCGAAGGTTGTATTGGTGTAGTGCAGAGAAGATTGCTAATAGGTCCTCAGTATGTTGGTGGTGACTTGGAGACTGTACAACCATGTCGTCAACATATACTTCGACATAGTGTCCCATTAGGTGACTGAAAACATTGTCCATCAGCCGTTGGTAGGTAGCTCCAGCGTTTTTGAGACCAAAAGGCATTACTTTATAGAAGTAGTTGGCATCGTCCGTGATGAAGGTGGTTTTGTGCATGTCAGATACGGCCATGGGGATTTGGTTGTATCCGGAATATGCATCTAAAAAGCTAAGTACCTTATTCCATACCGCATCGTCAACGAGTCGATCAATGTTGGGTATGGGGTAGGCATTGCGAGGGCAAAGCTTGTTTAGATTCGTGTAGTCCACACACATTCGCCATTTGCCATTAGCTTTCTTCACCAAGACTACATTAGAAAGCCAAGTGGTGTATTGAGCTTCTTCTATGAATCCTGCGTTCAATAGTTTATCGGCTTCAACATTAGCTACTAGCCGACGTTCTTCGCCAAGTTTGCGTTTTTTCTGGGATACGTAGCGGGCTTCTTTATAGATGGATAGTTTGTGGGATGCCACTAGAGGGTCCACCCCAAGGAGATCGACGACTGACCAAGCGAAAAGGTCTGTGTTGTTGGTGAGGATGGGTGTGATGATGGCACGCTCAGCAGAGTTCAAATCGGTGCCTAGGTTGATAGAGTGGCCGTTGGGAAGCTCTAGAGGGGAGGTCTCCTCAACTGGCTCGAGACGAACATCCCGGCCTACTCTAGGGTCGAGATCTTCGCCTGACAGGGCGATGCCGAAGTCAGGTGGTCGCTCAATTTGGTTGGTTTGTTGATTAGGGAGTTGTGGGCGCACGCTGGCCATGTAACATTCGCGTGCCAAGCGTTGGTCGCAATGGATGGTGAGGATGTCACCAGAAGGAGAAGGGAACTTCATGGCCAAGTGGGGGTGGAGACGACAACGCCAAGGGTGTTCAGGGAAGGACGACCCAGGAGGATATTGTAGGATGTTGGCGCGTCGACGATAAGGAAGCGAATTGCGATGGTTTTGGTTTGGGTCCCCTCGTGAAAGACGGTGTGGAGGTCGATGTAGCCACGGATGGATACTTGTTCGCCAGAGAAGCCATAGATCGGCTCGTCATACGGGACCATGGCGGTTTCCGGAAGTTAAAGCTTTTGGTAGGTGGCTTAGTAGAGGATGTCAACGAAGCTGCCCTGATCAACAAGGACTTTCTGAACGGCGTAGTTTTCGATTTCAACAGTGATGACCATGGGGTCATCTTGTTGATGTTCAAGGCCATGAAAGTCGTCATCTGTGAAGATGATAGGAGGCATGCGGCGTCTGTGGTGGGAATGGGTGATATGGTTGATGGATTGGATATGGCAGAGGTGTCTCTTTCTGGCAGAAGAAGTGGATCCTCCACTAGCGAAGCCACCAGAGATGGTGTTGATGGTGCCACGTAGGGGAGGGTCGGCGAGGGTGATGTCGGTGCGGGCCGGTTCGGGTTCTTGGTTGGTGGGTTGGGCGGGGCGTCTGTCGTGACGGGAATCATGTGGAGGGCGTCTATGGTCGGATCGAGGGGGGTAGCGAGATCGAGAGGAAGAGGAATGGTCATCTCTGCAGATGAAATGGCGAAAGTGGCCAGCACGGACCAGTTCTTCTATTTTATTCTGGAGTGCTTTGCATTCTTCTGTAGTGCCACCATGGTTGCGGTGGTAGCGGTAATATTTTGTCATGTCTGCCTTAGGAGGGGTGGTTGTCTTGCAAGGTGGAGGGATTAGGTTAGCTTGTAGGGCCTCATCGAGAATGTGAGAGCGAGCTACGGTAAGGGGGGCATATCTGGTGAAGCGAGGTTGGTGAGGCTCGCGAGGGCGGGCATCAGGGCGGGGAGGCTGCGGGGTAGGGTTCGCGGTGGTGGCTGCATAGTCATTGCAGAATTTGGTGTGGAGGGTTTGCATTTCCTCCATGCGGACGTAGTGGGCTGCACGTAGTTTGAGTTCGTGCATAGAGACAGGTGGGTGGAGGTAGAGGTTGTTGGCGAAGGGGCCGGGTTGTAGGGTAAGTGCCTTGCACTAGAGGATCATCTCCTGGTTTAGGTGTGGGGTGCGAAGAGCTGCCTTACTGAAGTGATCTATGAACGCTCTGAGTGGTTCGCCTTGTTCTTGTCTAATGCCCAGGAGGGAGATTGTGGTAGTTTGGTGTAGGTGGCTGCCAGCAAGGTGGGTCGAGAACATATGGGAAAGAACGTCGAAACTGTCGATGGAGTAAGGCGGAAGGGTTATGAACCATTCTAGGGCAGGGCCTTTGAGGGTGGTGGGGAAGGCTTTGCAGAAGACTACATCTTGGGACGTGTACAGGGCGACATGGGTGATGTAGACTTTGAGGTGCTCGTTAGGGTCAGTTTCGCCAGTATAGCGATCCAAGGTGAAAGGTTCCCACTGGGTAGGAAGGGGGGTGTTGGCGATGAAGTCGGTGAAGGGGTGACGACATCTGGGTTGGTGGGGAGGTAGCAGATGGGGTGGGACGGGATGGTTGATCATAGCGGGAACATGTGGCACGTTGACTAACGGCGTTAGTCAACTCTGTCTGAAAGGGACCTAATTGAAGCACTTTTTCAAAAATTGGGATGCAATTGAACTTTTTTTAAACCGAGTACCTATTTGACACTCTAGCCCCAAACTGGGTACTATACGACTAATTATAACCAAAATATAATTACGCAAATTTCACACCTAAAATATTTTTACAGCCATTTGACACCTAAAATATTTTTACACCCATTTGACATCTATTTATTTTTACTCTCATTTGGCACCTACAATATTTTCACACCCATTTAACACCTATTATATTTTTACTCCAATATGACACGTAAAATATTTTTACACCCATTTGACACCGAACTTTTTTTTATTCCCATTGGACACCTAAAATCTTTTTGCACCTATTTGACTCCTCTAATATTTTTACTATCATTTGACACCTAAAATATTCTTACACCCACTTGACACCTATATTTTTTTTACACCCATTTCACACCTAATATATTTTTACACCCATTTGACACCTAAAATATTATTACACTCATTTGACGCCTGTAATATTTTTACTACCATTTGACACCTAAAATATTTTTACACCCATTTGACATCTAATTTTTTTACCCCCCATTTGACACCTAAATTATTTTCACACCTATTTGACACCTATTATATTTTTACTCTCAATTGACACCTAAAATATTTTTACACCCATTTGACACTTGATTATTTTTTACTACCATTTTCACAACTAAAACATTTTGGCACCTATACGATACCTGCAATATTTTTACTACCATTTGACACATAAAATTTTTTTCCACCCAATTGAGACGTAAAATATTTTTACGCTAATCTCAAACTCTAAAATATTTGTATACCCAATTGAGACATAAAATATTTTTACCCTAATTTCATACATAAAATATTTTTACAGCCATTTGAGACGTAAAATATTTTCACACCCATTTGACATCTGATATTTTTTACTCTCATTTGACACCTAAAATATTTTCACACCTATTTGACACCTATTACATTTTTACTCCCACATGATACCTAAAACATTTTTACACCCATTTGACACCTAACTACTTTTTACTCCCATTTCACACCTAAAACATTTTTGCACCTATTTGACACTTGTAACATATTTACTACCATTTGACACCTAAAATACTTTTACACCCACTAGACACGTATATTTTTTTTACTCCCATTTCACACCTAATATATTTTTACACTCATTTGACAACTAAAATATTTTTACACCTATTTGACACCTCAGTTTTTTTTACACCCATTTGATACCTAAAACATTTTTGTACCTATTTGACACCTGTAATACTTTTACTACCATTTGACACCTAAAATTTTTTTACAACCAATTCAGACATAAAATATTTTAACAGCCAAATTAGACGTAAAATATTTTTCCACTAATTTCACACCTAAAATATTTTTACACCCATTTGACATCTAATTTTTTTACCTCCCATTTGACACCTAAATTATTTTCACACCTATTTGACACCTATTATATTTTTACTCTCAATTGACACCTAAAATATTTTTCCACCGATTTGACACCTGATTATTTTTTACTCTCATTTCACACCTAAAATATTTTTTACCCAATTGAGACATAAAATATTTTTACCCTAATTTCATACATAAAATATTTTTACAGCCATTTGACACCTAAAATATTTTCACACCTATTTGACACCTATTACATTTTTACTCCCGCATGACACCTAAAACATTTTTACACCCATTTGACACCTAACTACTTTTTACTCCCATTTGACACCTAAAATATTTTTGCACCTATTTGACACTTGTAACATATTTACTACCATTTGACACCTAAAATACTTATACACCCACTAGACACGTATATTTTTTTTACTCCCATTTCACACCTAATATATTCTTACACTCATTTGACACCTAAAATATTTTTACACGCATTTGAGAACTAAAATCATTTTCCACTCATTTGACGCCTAAAATATTTTTACAACCATTTCACGCCTAAAATCATTTTACACCCATTTGACACCTAAAATTTGTTTATACTCAATTGAGATGTAAACAATTTTTCTGCTAATTTCACACGTAAAATATTTTTACACCCATTTGAGATGTAAAATATTTTTACACCCATTTGACACCAAATTTTTTTTACTCCCATTTGACACCTAAAATATTTTTACACCTATTTGACACCAAAGTTTTTTTTACACCCATTTGATACCTAAAACATTTTTGCACCTATTTGACACCTGTAATATTTTTACTACCATTTGACACCTAAAATTTTTTACACTCAATTCAGACGAAAAATATTTTTACACTAATCTCACACATAAAATATTTTTACACCCAATTGAGACAAAATATTTTTAAGCTAATTTCACACCTAAAATATTTTTACACCCATTTGACATCTAATTTTTTTACTCCTATTTGACAGCTAAAATATTTTTACACCTATTTGACACCTATAATATTTTTACTCCCATTTGACACCTAAAATATTTTTACACCTATTTGACACTAGAGTTTTTTTTACACCCATTTGATACCTAAAATATTTTTGTACCTATTTGACACCTGTAATATTTTTACTACCACTTGACAACTAAAATTTTTTTACACCCAATTGAGACGTAAAATATTTTTATGCTAATCTCACACCTAAAATATTTTTACAACCATTTGAGGCGTAAAATATTTTACACCTATTTGACATCTGATATTTTTTCCTCTCATTTGACACCTAAAATATTTTCACACCTATTTGACACCTATTACATTTTTAGTCCCACATGACACCTAAATTATTTTTACACCTATTTGACCCCTACCTTTTTTTTTACTCCCATTTGACACCTAAAACATTTTTGTACCTATTTGACACCTCTAACATATTTACTACCATTTGACACCTAAAATACTTTTACACCCATTAGACACGTATATTTGTTTTACTCCCATTTCACACTTAATATATTTTTACACCCATTTGACACTTAAAATATTTTTACACGCATTTGAAAACTAAAATTCTTTTACACTCATTTGACACGTAAAATATTTTTATCACCATTTCACGCCTAAAATCATTTTACACCCATTTGACACCTAAAATTTGTTTATACTCAATTGAGATGTAAAATATTTTTATGCTAATTTCACACCTAAAATATTTTTACACTCATTTGAGATGTAAAATACTTTTACACCCATTTGACACCAAATTTTTTTTACTCCCATTTGACACCTAAAATATTTTTACACCTATTTATAATATATTTACTCCCATTTGACACCTAAAATATATTT